>Ga0116231_10006822_pt1 | contig 21408 bp, 18 predicted proteins | sample S1TSphgellanicum_2_FD_89695 | JGI IMG/M metagenome (GOLD analysis project Ga0116231, IMG submission 89695) | Host-associated microbial communities from peat moss isolated from Minnesota, USA - S1T2_Fd - Sphagnum magellanicum MG | ecosystem: Host-associated > Plants > Peat moss > Unclassified...
AAAGATGATATTTTGGCTTGTGTTGAAACTTGAGATTAGTTATAGAGTTATAATATCTTGAAGGATTTTGGTTTCTTTTAGAGGATTTTTTGAAGATTATATTTTTGCATGGTGAAATATTTGTGTTTCCATAATTCTTCTTTTGCCTTAAGATACTTTTTAATGTAAATGGCAAGGCCACAGTGTGTGGCACCCCTTGTTTTTTTAAAGCAGCTTGTCATTGTGTCAGACTCGTGTTTAGCATTTGAATGCCAGTTTCAAGGACAACATAAAAAATGACCCAACTATGATCATCACTAATCTGTCTAGTTTGTTTGTTTGTCACATTGAGATCTCCCAAACCTCAGTGTCTCTTGTTGCACTCTTGGTGCCGTTGAAAAGCTTTCAAGCAGTTGGAGCTGCACTGAACTGAACTGGTTTAGACCTACGGTGCAGGAGTTATTTAATATTGAATAATTTTTTCATTGAGCGTTTGATAAAATCAATACTAAAAGTTCTAGAGAAATTAGGGTGTGCTCTTGGTATTGGTGGAAAGCCCACAATGAGTGAGATTTTGTGGAGATGATTTTGTAAATTTTAGACCTAATATGTGTTAGATAATGAAATTTGATCATTTTGGGGGTTGAAAATTCAACAAAATTACAAAAACTGGTTTTGAAAGGAGAAATTAATTGGGTAACAAGTTCACACTTGGGCCAATGGCATAAGCCACAGTAGGAAGGCCTAAAATTCAAGCCTTATTGCCCTTCAAATGGTCTAATTCTTATATAACTCATGCCAACAAAAAAATTAGCAGACCTTCCTTAAACCCTAAATCCAATGAGCAATAATGTAATGAATCTTTTCATACAAAGGGCAACTTTTGAAAGAAAGGTTTTCTTTCAAAATAAAATAAAGTCAGCTGTGTTTGAGGAAGGGTTCCCTTCTCTTTCTCCACTTGACAAAATTTCTTTGTGATTATTTTTGGTGAAGGGGCTGTTCTTGGGCGATCCTCCCGTCTCAAGGGCTAGGGTTTGGCAGCAATGGTTTGTGACCATGGAGGGCAACCCTAACACCCCTTCATTTCTTAAGATCTACTCTCTCTCACCCGCAATTAATATGTATCAAATGCCTTATTAGACAAGGGGTATGTGACACTGTGGCCATGCCATTTACATTAAAAAGTAACTTAAGGCGAAAGAAGAATTATGGAAATTCAAATATTTCACCATTCTAAAATATAATCTTCAAAAAAATCCTCTAAAAGAAACTAAAATCCTTCAAGATATTAATATAACTCTATAACTAATCTCAAGTTTCAACACAAGCCAAAATATCATCTTTCAAAAGTCCTCATATAAGAGTAGACCTACAACCTAGGGGCCAAAATCCCTTAAGCTACTATACTCTATAATGAATCTGAACACAATATCCTTGCCTTGGTAGGCAAGGCCAAAAAAGGTTAATATTATATCTTTGCCCTCATTGACTTGGTATTTGGTGATGACTACAAAACCCCTTTCACATAATAGAGGATTAACAGCAATCAAAATCATACATCTATCAAGAGGAAATCCATCCATCTGATTTGGGCATGTGAGCTCAGGGTACCACTTGGGCTCTTTTTAAAAGGGGAAGCAAAGTTTAAACAATAAACAGCATTTCAATTTTATTTTTTCTGGCCAGTTTTGAAAGTAGACAAAAGCAAAAATTAATTGATTTTTTGGTGTTTTCAGTTGCCAAATTTTGAAAAATATCAATGGAAATCGCCATATTTTTTACATTAGGTTCCAATAAATAGCCAAAAAATATAAATATATACTTAACTATATTTATATAAAAAAGAAAACCTTCAGATCTCATTTATAGCCAAATTTGGCTAATTCTTTTTTATGGATGATGCTTCATCACTTTGACTACCTACAATCACAAAAAATTGGAAAAAGAAAAGAAAACAAAAAAACTGGTCTGAGTCTGTGTACCTATCCTAAAAACATTTCTGACACAAGAGTAATAAATATATACACACATTGTAAATGAGTTTCCTGTACATAATAAAAAGCAGGTATGATTAGATTGTGAAAACTGAAACAATTGAAATATGATTGATTTACCTATAAGAATAATTGAAATTAAATATTACTTAATTACTAAAATTTATACTCTTGTTCAATTTTGTTGTAGGTACTCTTGGTGTTTTTTTTTTTTCTGTCATAGGGAATTATTTATTGTAAAGAGCCAGCCCAAGTTAATTTACCACTTGGGCACTTGGCCAATCATATTCTAAAAATCACTGATTGTAGATCCAAAATGATATGCTAGTTGTACCCTATACCCCTCCAGGATTTGCAGGCAGGGCAGGGCAGGGCAGAAAGGGCAGAAAGGGGCCAGAGACAAGAGAGAGTCCAGTTGCCAGCCTAAAACCCCAAGCCAAACGCTGCTCTCACATTAAAACATGGGAAAAGGACATTGAACAGCAAAACATAGACTTGTTCAACAAAAGTGGCCTGGTAGGGTTTAATTTTTTTTAACATTTAAAAAAAAAAAGTAGGTGGACTGGCTATATCATCCACAACATGAATTGAGCCAAATTTGGCTAGAGGTCATCCATCAAACTTAATTTAATTTAATTAATTTTTTGATCCCACTTTGATCTGGTGATCCCCATGATCAACTCCTTTTCTACACATGATGACTTCTGAAAAATTTCCTCAAATTATGGACTTTTGAAAAAAAAATTCCCCAAAAAAAAACCCTTTGAACTTGGGCTTTTTTGTTTTTTTTTTTTTTTTGTTTTCCCCAAATCAAGTTTGTTACAAAGGTGGACTGGCAATCATCCACAAGAGGACTTAGCCAAACTTTGCTATAACCCTTCTTATGATTAGTCGCCCCCCTTTTTTTTTCGGGTCGCAAAAAGGTGAGAATTCAGCACCCAAAAAAAATCTCAGCTTTGAACACTTCACACCGGATTTTCTTTGCTGTGTGAAAATTTGCCCCAAAAAAGAAAAACAACATTGAACGCTACATTATTAGTCGCCAAATTTATTTTTAAGAAAATATTTATTGCCAAACTCTTTGCTTTCCATTTCTTGCTTTGGTCCGGTTTGGGTTTGTTTGGACGCACACTAAGGACAAAACGCCTCGTCCTCGTCTTCTTCTGCGTTGTCGTGGTGATGCATCATCGTGTTGCAGTTTTTTTGGTTTTTGTTTTCTTGGGGTTTGTTGTTGCAGTAGCTGAAATCTCGAACTTTGTTGCAGCTCATTTAAACATCCATTTGAGATTTTTGCAGTGATACTTACATTGGTTAAAATAATATGATCAAGCTCTAGCTAGTGCTGCACGCTTAATCACGAGTTCGTGAAGCAGCTGTAGCAGTCCAACTGCAACACTCGTTTGCAGGACGTCAACCACGCCCGCAGCAGGCAGACGTAATGCAGACATGATTCTTTTTCTTTATTTTCTAGCAGCAGCAGAAGAGGATTCAAGCATGTCATTGTCGTCGATGGTGGTGAAGATGATCATCAGTTTCACAGTTTGCCATCAGAGGATCATTTGTTTAAAGCTTCCAGCAAACCAGCAGTGGTTCTAGTTCCTGCACTGGCTGTTGTTGTTGATCGCGTCGACAAACTTATACAGGAGCCCAGCTGCTGTTACATGTGTAGGAAGATGAAGCAGCTGCATCGCCCTGGTTGCTGGCTCACGTCATGGCTGCTGCTGCTGCACATTTTAGTCCTGTCGTCGTCGTCGTCGTCGATAGCTGTTTCATCATCATCGGTGAACGACGCAATTCTTGATGCGGCAGCGCCACCAGCTACGTCTCCAAATGGAGGAGCTGGACATGAATTTTGGAAGCGGTTGCAGCAGCATCGACCATCGCCGTCGCAGAGCGTGGACATTCAGCAGCAGCACTTGATAGACGCTGCCATGAACATGTCTACGCAAGTAACCGCCAGAGTAATCACCAACAAAAAAAAACCACACTATTTAAATCTGTTCGATTGTTTTCACGATTTGCTTCAGATCATGATTCTCTCTCTCTCTTCTCTCAAAAAAACTCAGCACATATTTTCTTCAGAACAGAACGCGATTGCTCGTGGAAGAGAGATCACAAATCTTGTGCCGCAAGTTGTAGAGCATTTCTGCCACATCCTGCTGTCTTGAAAGCGAAGGAGAAAGCTTTATATAAGGACTGCCTGTTGCTGTCTTGAAAGACTAAGGAGAAGTCTTTGTATAAGGACTGACTGTTGCTAGTATTATGGCTGGGGGTGTTGTGCCTGCCTTCCTGCCTGCCTCAGCTTTCCGACGGCGATGTTGTATCATGTGTTCCCATAAACATGCAACCAGCGGTTGTCAATGCAAAGCTCCTCAAAGTTCAAGTAATATCTCAACCTTGTCACTCACTCTCTGCAAATCTATCTAGAAAGTCCAAACAAAATCATTGCAAAATATACTATAAGAGACTATTTTATCTGAAAAGGATTAGTCATGGATGCCATGTTTTGGCATATTGAAGATCAAGAGCTCGATGGCACATTAGGAAAAGCTTTGGAGACTCTGTCTCTAGCATTAGAATAGATCAGACCTGTCTCAAGACTCTACTGTTTGAATAAGCAAGTCTAAGCTTGTGAGTACAAAAACTCAATGTGAGTATAGAAGCTTGATCCAGATGACAATTTGCTTTGCGTAGACCTAACTAGGGTGGCAATTTTGAGAATGGCTTGGTGTGTTGGAGGTGATTTGTACATGCAGCTTCAGCCCACAATTGCAGCTGTTCCCAGGCCGGGGAATTCGACAAGGAATAGGTTGGGATCAAGAGTGGCATCTCAGTTGTTTGCTTTGGAGTTTGGTGCTTGTCCAGCAGGCACTATTCCCCTGCGCAGCTATAATAGTAGTACTGGAGGTGCTTCTTCTTCTTCTTCTTCTTCCAGCCACAGCAGCAGCACAAGTAGTGATCCAGTGCAAGAATCCGTCAGGAAGCCTCAGTTTGGAAATCCAGGCCTGCAGCCTGCAGAGCCCACTGCAAGTGACAACCTATTTCATGCTGTAAGTCCTCTGTGTACATATATATCCCTATAACCTCACTGCTCAGAAACAGGGAGGAAAAAACAAAAAAAAGCCTTTAGATTTGCAAAACAAAACTTACAAGGACTGGAAGTCAATGCATGCATCATGAAGCAGAAAAGCTCAAGATTTGCAAAAGAAAAACTACAGATTTAACTACAAATCAATGATGTATGATGAAGCAAAATGGCTCAAGAGTTTTGCAGAATGAAACAACAGCACCTGCAAATAAATGATGCATCATGAAGCAAAAAGGCTCAAGATATGCAGAACAAAACTACAGAAACTACAAATCAATGATGCATCATCAAGGCAAAAGCTCAAAAATTAGCAGGACAAAACTATGACAGAAACTGCAAAGCAATGCCATCGTGAAACAAAAAAGCTCGAGAGTCTTGCAGAACAAAACTATAGAAACTGCAAATCAATGAGCTATGAAGCAAAAAGGCTTGAGATTTTTGGAGGATGAAACTACAGCACTTGCTAATCAATGTGGTGTGAAGCTCAGAAGAGCTCAGGATTTGCAGAAAAAGTACAGAAACTGCAAATTGATGGATCATGACAGAATCATGGTGGGCTTTTGTTTTTCTTTGTCTGCAGCATGCATACACAGTGACAGATATAACCAACCCTCCATCTTACAAGGGCACTGAAGTGTTCATCAATGTTTGGGAGCCAGTTGTTGTTGAACCTCATGACTTCAGCTTGGCTCAGCTTTGGTTTTTGAATACTGGCCTGGCGTATCCTTCCAGCAGCAGCAGCAGCCTCCTCAACACCATTGAAGCTGGATGGCAGGTAAAAGACCCTAAAACCGTAAACCCTAAGCAAAGTATCATCACAAAGAGCTCAAGCTCAAATACTATTGAGCCTCCATCAACTTGAAAGTAGGAGGATCACAATACATATATGTACTACTTGATCCTTTCACATATGCAAAATGCTCTCATGTAAAAGATCCGCTAGGTTTTGCAACAAGCTGAATCATTTGATTTCCATTCTTGGGTGTTTTACTCTGTGAAGGTTTATCCAGAGCTTTATGGTGATGATCAACCACGGCTTTTTATCTACTGGACAGTAAATGTTTCAACCATGATCATCTGCACAATGTTCATATCTTGAATCTATTCAAAGACACTGCTAAAGGCTTGCAGATTGGTCTACCTGATTGTGACCTATTCCTGAAAGAGAGATAATATTATGAGGAGGTAGACAAACTGATCGTTGAGGTGGTCAGTTACAGATATGGTTCAGTTTTTTGTTAGCTCACAAGAACTTGGTCTGCAGGGAGATGCATACAACCAAACAGGATGCTACAATCTCAATCAGGGCTGTCCTGCTGGTAGTCCAGGATTTGTGCAAGTGAGCAACAAGGTGTTGATAGGTGGAAGCATATCTCCAACCTCCACTACTGATTCAACACAGTATGAGTTCAAACTACTAGTTTTCAAGGTAACTTCTGATCAGACTCATTGCTGCTGCCACTTGATTTTCACACAAAGAACAGCAGCATTAGCAGTAGTAGTCAACAAACTCTTGCCTGTAGCAGAACTGAGTTTGGGTGGATCTGGAACCTGCAATGGAGAAACAGGATGACAGTAGTGGGAATTGGTGGCTTCAATTCAACAATGAGTATGTCGGGTACTGGCCTGATGCGCTCTTCAACTCCCTGAAGGATATGGGTGACCTGATTCAGTGGGGTGGCGAGATTCTTGTTTCAAGCACCGGCAGCAGCAACAGCAACAGCAACAATAATTCCATCAACATGGGCAGTGGCGATGGGTCATCTCTGGGTTACAAGAAGGCTGCATACCAACGCAATCTTCAATATGTGGCCACTGATAACACGTTGCATGATGTCTGCAATCTCCAGGTTCGATTTCTTGAAGTTTTCTTGTCCAAAATTAGGGATATATAAAACTCTAATTTGCTAGAGCCTTATCAAATTGGATCACCACAGCTCACAAACTTCAGCAACAAGTATATCCAGCCTCCATAGAACTCTCAAACCTTGCACCATCAAGCTGCAAACTTTGATACAAAGTATTAGCATGCACCTTGAAGCTTTCACTGAATGGGATTTGCATGTGTTTGTTGTCAGGGTATGGCAGAGGATCCTAACTGCTTCAGTGTCACTGTGAGACACAGCACACAATGGGGCTCCTATTTCTATTACGGCGGATCTGGCTTCTGCAACCGCTAACACAAAGCCAATAGCTGCTGCAAACACTTCCCACAGTTGTATACAAACCAAATCCAGAAAATTTAGCACCTTCAAAGATACACCCACAGCAAGTTGGGATAATTCAAATTGCTCAATCACCAGTCTCTGCAGTTATATTGAGCTACAAAGAGAACCAAGTTGTCATTTGATTCTACAGAAACAGTGATCTGCAAACTTGCAAGCTGATCCAAGTGCTCCATGTATAACAACATTTGCTAAGACAATTCTGCACAATAAGATTTAGAACTCTCCACCAACTTCTGCTCTGGTGTTTTCAATTGTTGATGATACCCCATCAGAAGGAAGAGAAACACCTGAAGCCTGCATGATGACAACAATCCTGCTAATGGAGTATTGCACAAATATGTTTGCAAATGACACAACCATTGACATGCTAGCTGTCAAACTTGCCAGGCTTTTACACAGGTGACAAATAGATAGTGGGCAAGTGTATCTTTCACAAATAGCAAGTCATCTACATATTCAAGGGCAAAGCCTGCATTTGCCCTCAGTGTCTGAAACTTACCATTCTCATTGTTGCAAGAAACTGGTGATCGCAATCTCATCTACCCTGTCTAAACCTCAAACTCTCTACCTGAAGGTGCTGTCTTGACTCCACGTATTGAATAAAGTTGTCGAAGATTCAGCCTCAGCTCCTCCCTTGGATGACATTGGCAGAGGTGTTGCCATACCAGGTGGGTGTATGGGCTGGACCATTGAAAACATCACAAGGAGGTTAAATGGTTGGTGACCCTGGGGTATGATGCTGCACCAGCTGGTTCGGCTGGCTGCAGACCTTTTGAAAGATCATTCAAAAGGCAAGCTGTGATTTTGGATTGATGATATCAGCTATTGTTGTTGTTGCTAAAAATGAGGTGGACCGTCTGTCTGAAGCAGCAAGATGGACGCATATAGAGCAGAAACCTTAATGTGCTGCACTATAAAGGTATCCAAGGGACCACTGTTGAGTCAATGGTGGCAATGGAGGGTTCTGGAACTGAATCCAGCACACACATCTCTTGGAGTGAGTACCACATCAAGTCTGTTGGTAGCATCTCCATCCTCAACAGACCCATTTCCCTGAAAGGCTCATACTGAAATCTGCAATGCCAATAGCACATATACAGTTCTATCTGACATCAGCTAAATCAGCTAAATACATAGATCAACAACCTGCTTCTCATACTGGGAACCTTTCTGTAAGAGAAGGATCATTAGCTTTGACACTCCCTTAAGCAATTGTCTCACCTTCTTTTGTCTTAACATATCTTCCCAAAAGAATTCCCAGTCTCTTGGCTGAAAAGGCAGATGTTGCATATTCATACTCATGTACAACTTCAGAAGCCCTAGATCCCTGAGACTTTGTATATCAGATTGCACCATTCCCAAGTCATGCCCATGGACAAGCAAGAGAAGCTACAAAACCCTGAGATAATTTGCTCTGGAAGATGCACGTCTAATCATGGACTTCACTGACAGCATTTTCCATCTTCCAGAACACACCCATTACCTGACTGACAATTAAACAACAAGCACAAATGTATTGTGTTTCGTGCCTATGCAATCGAGAATTCTGTAGAACCCAATGTAGCAAGAAAAGCTCCACTGAAACACACTGATTCTACTCTGCGATCTTAAACTGAATGGAAAGGGACTGAGAAAACCTCACAGTCCTATGCAATTGAGAAATCTGTAGAACCCAATGTAGCAAGAAAAGCTCCACTGAAACACACGCATTCTCCTCTGAGACCTTGGACAGAACGGAAAGAGACAGAAAAAAGCTCACAACGTTGAGATACAGAGAATGACAAAGCAATACCCTGGTTCTTGAGCTTGTTGAGACATCACTTTGCTTTGGATGCTATTGCTGTACAACTCTGCTGTAATTGGGTTGGCAGCAATCTAACTGCCTTGTATACTTTGATTGTTTGGTGTTCGAGTCCCAGAGTTGCAACACACTTGTTGTCTGTCTAAGACCCCAAGTGCCAAATTTAGGGTTTAGAGCCTAGGGTTTTAGGGTTTCGTGGTCGACACTCGTTCCTCCTCGCCCAGACACCTCCTCCAGTCAACAGCGTATCAAACCCTAAAACGATAAAGCGGCGTCTTCCGGCGGCATTTTTCCCTTTCTCTCTCGTCGCGGGCACCGATTGTGTCCGTGTGTGAGCGCTCTCTCCTTCGGCCGTTCTTTTTCATCATGGTGTGCTCTCGCACTTCTTGCAGTTTTTTTTATTGTCGTTTCTACCAAAAAAAGAAGAAGCCCATGGTGGCTTTGTATTGAGGTTTCTCTTCTTGCGGTATTTTCTGTTTTTTGTATCTGTTGTTGTTTCTAGAAGAACATGTTGGGTTTTAATGAGGTTGTACTTCTTCCAGCTTTTTGAATGTTCGTCTTTGCTGTTGTGGATGGATGCAGGTGAACGTTCCCAAGACCAAGAAGTCCTTTTGTAAAGGCAAGGACTGCAAGAAGCATACCCTTCACAAGGTGACACAGTACAAGAAGGGCAAGGACAGTCTCTATGTGCAGGGTGCGTGAATACATCTCTCTTCACTTCTGGCTCTCCAATGTACAGAGCATATAACATTCCTTCCATGTTCTAGGGTTTGAGTCTGTAACAGAAACAGTACTAAGACTACAGACGGAGAGAGAGAAGAAGAAGAAGAAGAAGAAGAAACCAGCTTACACCATTTCTAGGAAAAATTCTCCAGCATCGGAAGAGAGAGAGGAAGAAGAAACCACCTCCCACCATCTGTAGAAGAAGTTGTTCGTCACCTCTACAATCATTCTGAAGTTGGGTACAATTTTTTTCTTAATTTTTTTCACTGCATCCAAAGCACACATCGAAGGCTTAGTGGTCCACTTATGGCCATGGAGTTCATTAAGTGTGCCACATGGAAACCACGATGAAGATTCTGACTTCTTCTTGGAGTATGTCCCAGCTTCTTCTACTACGACTGAAGTTTGGGAATGTCTTCTTCACGTACACTCCTTTATGAGATTGGTGCTTTTACTTGCTTGTCTTCGATGAATGTGTGATTTCAGCCAAAATGAATTTTTTGTGTCAAGGTTTGTGGTGTGTCTGGTAATACTAAGTCTGGAGGTCATGTGCTTTGAGCACACAAGTTGCTCAATGTGCATGATTGCTTAGACGACAACAGACCACTGCATTACATGTAATTTGCAAAGTGTTGACAGTCATTACATTTTGGAATTTTACATGTTCTTTGTGTTCAATTCTCTGCCTCTCTCTCTCTCTCTAAATTCGGTGAGGTTTTGTATTGCAGGTAAGAGACGTTATGATAGGAAGCAATCTGGTTATGGTGGTCAGACCAAGCCTGTCTTTCATAAGAAGGTCAGCATTTGTGGTATTTCCTGATTTGCAAGGTGGTGTTTTGGAAGGTTTGACTGCAGCAAGAGGGATGGGATTTGGTCTGTAACGTTTGTAGGGGAATATATATTTGCTAAAGCAAAATTCTGGTATCTTCTGCACAAACATTGTCAAATGGGTACTTAGATTTCCATCATGCTGGCAATCTTCTCTCTGTTTTTTCCATTTTGGGGTTGCAATCCAGAGTCATCAGATCCATAGGTATTTGCATGGGTGAGCAACCAAGAAGCCTGGTGCTGTAACCATACAGGGCCTGCCTCTTGATGTTCTGAAGACTTGTTCTTTTGTCTACTTTATACTTTGTTTTGGTGTGAAAGTGAGTTTAATTTAGTTGTTGGCGACCTTTGAAATATCTTCTCTCCAGTTGGTACTTGTTTATGGCATGTAGCAAGGAGGCACACAGCAGCCATATTGGAAGCTTACAACCCATTTGACTGTTGAATCTGACAGGCTAAAACCACAAAGAAGATTGTATTGAGGTTACAGTGCCAGACCTGTAAGCATGTGACACAACATCCCATCAAGGTAAGGCCTACCATGAGCTGGTGTAGATTCTTTGATTACAGTACTTATCAGAAAGAGTAGGAAAGAGGCACAGCAGAGTTTTATTATCCCTCTGTCACACCATTCCCTTTGTGTCAAATTTCTTGTCTCATGTAAGTAGCAGGCTATGTGTATGCGACCTGGTTCAGAGTTCAATCAAATCAGCTTCTATACAAGTGTATCATGCTCTGTTTGTGTGCAGAGGTGCAAGCATTTTGAGATTGGAGGAGACAAGAAGGGCAAGGGGACATCACTCTTCTAGAACTGAGAGCAGTACTTTTGACATAACTAGCAAACCCATGTCCACAGGAAGTATTCATAAATTGCTGATTTTTGGTGGCTTTTGTCTGTATTAGAGCTTACTATCTATAAAACTTCTGGTCTTGGAAGCACAAAACATTTAAGGGATCAAAGCTGATCGCTCTTTTCATGTATGATTTTGGGTTATTCTTGAAGTTGCTGCCTCCGATATGGTCGAAAGGTTTTTAATTCATAGGGAATCATCCTTCATTGTACTGAGTTGGTTTCTGTGGTCTTGTTGTGACATAGCCCTTGTTTAGGAAGGTACATCATTGCTATGTCTTTTGAGTGCTAGCTGGTATTTTGACTGACACTGCGCATTGGCTCTGCACTGTGACAGATTCAATTAGGATGCAGATTTTTGGAGAATTGGTTGCTTGGATTATTTAGTTAATTTTTTCTAATGGGAATTTTTTCACTTAGTGAAAGAAAGTGTCATTAGTTTTCATTTTTTCACTGACTACAGTTTTGTTAGTGTGTTCTTCCAGTTTTTTGTGGTCTTTGTTCCTCCTATTTCATCCCCATTCATTTTTGTCTTTCTCCATTAGTCTTTTGTGCTTTGTGCCCATCTATTTTGAAACATTCCATTGACTTTTTGCAACCTATGGAGTTACTGGTTTTCAAACTGCCTATCCCATTCTACTTTGCTCAGTACTGAAAAATGTTGAAGTGGGTGGTAAATTGGTCACAAAATTGAAGGTCCTCTTCTCCCAAAATATGTGCACATCATTTGAAAATGAATTGGAGACAAGACAAGCTAATGCGAAGTCAGACTGGCAACAGACATACAAAATTTGGTTCAGGGGACCTGTTCTATAAAATGTCAATTGGGGATGTAATAGAATTTTGAAGCTTCAAGGATGGGGATGTAATAGATATAGAAATTTCAAACCATCACTAATCTCTCATCTGAACTATAAATTACTGGGCACATTTATTCTGTCCAAGAAATAAATAATAGTTCTTCTGTTGTGGAAATAAATAAATGAATTTTGCAGCACTCATTAGTAAAAGGGAATTTCAGATGTTCTATAAAAATCAAGGTGTGTAAGGTGCAACATGTTTGCTGATATGGGACAACATGTCTCAGCATGTCACAGCAGCCATTCCTGCTATCCTGTGTCTCATATGCAAGGTAACAGTGCTAGCTTGAAATAAAAAGTAAAGATATCAGGAAAGCTATCAAGGATTCTGCCAATCACTCTTTGCCATCGGCTGCTCTAAGGGACCCAAGCTGGACAGGAGCTTGAGTACCTACCACCTTTGATGATGCGTACTTTCCAGCCAAGTCTACACCTTGTGTCTTCTCTTTCTCTATCTGCTCCTTGATCCACAAATATGTGATGCGCAGTCCATCCTACAATTACCAGCATCATCTTGGTAAGACCTATGACAGTGGCACATGTTGTACACTTTATGATCATCAACAAAACCACATTCTTCACACAAAAACTTCAGTTTTTGTAGCATCAGCAGGGCTTCTAAGGGGGAACTGCAAGAGTGGAGGGGGAAGCAACAAGCAACCCCTTTTCCTGAGCAGAAGAAGGGCTTTCTAGAGTCTGTAACATGACACCACAGCAAAGTGTGTATCAGATGGAGCTTCAGAAGCAAAGGATACAATCACATACCTTCAGGCGCATGGATGGTGCCCATCCAAGCTTCTCTTTGATGAGAGTATTGTCAGAGTTGCGGCCACGTACACCCTCAGGACCAGGAATATGCTCAATAGGCAGTTTTTTGTTCTCAAAGCTCAACACTATCTCTGCCATCTCGTTCATGCTTACCATCTCATCACTGCCAATATTCAAAGGCTCCTGGAAATCTGATTTGGTCAACCTGCAGATGGAAGTGAGCACCCCGTAACTGCTGATGTTATCCTTTCCCACAAGGTTTACAAATTAATCTAAGCGAAAAAATTCCAAGTATCTCAATTTGCACATCATTGCTTTTTCCTGTGACAATCCATCTGAGAAAAAGAAAAAAAGAGTGGAGAGTTTAACATTCTTAAATGAGGTATGAAAATCTCACCTCAAAACACCTTCTACACATTCATCAATGAATGTGAAGGAGCGTGTTTGGAGGCCATCACCCCACATCTCAAATTTGTCCACTGCTGTCAGAGCCTTCCTACAAAAAGCAGCAGGAGCTTTCTCCCGTCCCCCTAGACAAACCCAAAAACAAAGATTAGGTCAATGTGCTGACTAACTACCTTAACAAATCGGCACTATGTTTCTCGAAACCAAATTTCATCCTGAAACTCTTTGTCCACACACAAGCAAACCTGGAGGTAGTAGGTATTCAAAGGGCTTGAACACAAGGACTTGCAATTATCAAAGCTTCATAACACAGAAGGAAAATGTCCTCGATAGAGAGGGCTACATTCATTCTGCAAAAACCTACGTTTGATGCTTTGGAAAGAGGGGGGGGTGAAATCTGATTACCTTTCCAGGTACCAAAGGGTCCATAGATGTTGTGGAACCTTCCAATACGACACTCCATTTTGAAATCCTTGGTATAATGTTTGCAAAGCTCCTCAGTTGCCAGCTTCTCCAAGCCATAAGCATCTTGTGGCTGCCCAGAATCACCAAAAGAATCAACATGCACATCAATTTTGCGCCCACCAGAGAGCACATCAACATCAGCATAGGTTTTTGCAGAATCAATATAGCCACCTCAGAGGTCCATGTAGTATTCAAGAAAAAGTGGAGAAGAAGAAGAAGAAGAAGAAACTTGTGAAATTCAGAAACTCATTAAGAAAACCAGAAACAACAGTTCTAAGTAGTAGTACCTCAGCAGGCCAAGCATCCGATTCCTTCAGGCTCACATTAGTCTCCAGCTGCTTGAATTCAGGGTAAATGCAAGCACTGGATGCATAGAAAAATCTGCAACCATTTCACCCGCAAAGGGAAGGGGAAATTAAAATCAGCAGCAGCACCACCATTACCTCCATCACATACACGTACACACAACACGCATACACATACATACCTGTGGATGCCATTGATGCGGGCTGCTTCCAGCATGTTGAAGCTGATCATAGTGTTGTTGTACATGATGACAGAGTGGTTAGACTGAATAAAGCCCATACCGCCCATGTCGGCCGCCAGGTTGAAAACATGCTGCACGCCCTTGGTAACGGCCAGGCAGTTGTCCATGACGCGCAGATCCACCAGATGGAACTCGTCACAGAACATGTCCTCACTCATGTGCTCATTCTTCTTCCAGTCAGAAGCCACGATGTAGTGGCCCTCACTCTTGAGACGCCTGGCAATATGCGACGCAATGAATCCTCCGGCTCCCGTGATGGAAATCCGCAGCTTCTGTTCCGGCCAGTAAGGCTCCCGATCCAAGTTACTCGCCGTATACTCCCCATACTCCTTCAGTCCGTTAGAAATCACCATCCTCGTCTCAGTCTTCTGCGGCAAGCAAAAAGTCTTGCACTACTTCCCTCCGGACTTGAGCGATCTCTTTCCAATTACTACAATATCCTCTCACCTACTACCGAGCTCGCTTTGGTTCTCTCTCCGGCCAACTTCCCCCACAAAATTCCCTTGCACACAAAACTCCCTCCCTCGCCCAACAATACCCCTCGCGGCTCGTTTCCTCTGCAACTTCCCGAATTCCAAAAAGCTAGCGCACGCTCGCGACGCCCTCTACGCACACAAAAACGAATGGAGCGCGTGAAGACGACGACGACGATGACGAAAACGACCAAATAAGTCCTAGAAGCTCATCAATGGATGAATGTGGATGAGGTTTTTTTTACCATCCTTCTTTGGTATATACCTTTTTCTTTTCATCCCCTTGGCATCCCATACTTTTTGGGCGTACCAATTTTTTTCATCCCCATCCCATACCATCCTTCTTGGGTATACATTTTTCCTTTTCATCCACCTTGCATCCCATCCTTATGGGACAACCCATTTTTTTTCTCATCCACATTTCATAATACCATCCCACTAGGGCATACCATTTTTTTCATCTACTTCCCACACAAATTTTCTAGGGCATATGAATTTCTTTCATCCCCCATCATGTTTCATCGCTTTAGGGTATACCCTTTTTTCATCCCCATCCCCTCCTAGGGCATATCTTTCAATTTTCATCCAAACCCTAAACCCATCCTTCTAGATATCCCTTTTGTTTTTTCATTGCCATCCAACTAGGGTAAAATATCTAATATCCCCTTATATTTTTTGGGTGGTCCAAGTTGGTGTATGACTTCTCAATTGGATTAGATTTTCCTATACACCTATCTAGATATAACATTTATAAAGCTTGGTGTAAATTCAAACACAAAACACACACACACACACACAAAATAGGGACCTTTTTCTTAGTATTTGGCAACCTTAGACTTGGCCTCTTTCCAATACAATTGTTGTATGGATGATGCAAGGTTCATTTACCTATGAAGGTTTCATTCGAATCCAAGGGAAATTTATCACGTGATTAGATAATTGGGCAAATGGATGAGTGGAAAAATGGATGGATGGATGAAAAATTGGGAACAATGGTTCTTCAAAGAAGCCAAAGAGAATGTGAATTGTTTGGAATGAAATAAATAATTTTTGATGCTATGACATAAAGTTAAAAAATATTCTATCAAAATTGAGAATTTTAAAAATACATTTTAGATATATTTTCATAATTCAATTCTAGGCATCTTATTTATATTTAATTTAATTATAAAATTAAGTTGCACCTTATATTTTTTCACATCATTTGGCAAAAAATGAAAGTAATTCCCTTTTGTATTAATCTACCCAAAGAACTTTAAACTTGTTTTAAAAAGGACAACACCACCAATTCAAGTTTAAATTCAATGTAAAAAAAACCAATTGTTCGATCCAAATTCAATGGTAATTTTAGCAAAATTTTTGATCCAAATACACTAAAACCCAACCTAAAATATGGACTTCAACTTGCTTAAAATCTAGAAATTATGATGATCTTCAATGGAAACTATTATGGTAGCTTGATTTCCCCTACCCAATACTATCATTAAGGCTTAGGGAACAAGTCTTTTTGAGCTTTCCAGCATAATGGAATAGTCAAATTTTTAATTAATAAATTATGAAAACTTAGTCAAATAAACAAATTAAATAAAACAACAACATAAAAATAAACCTATATATCATAGTAAATCATAATAATGAACTATGTCAATTAATATGTAGCATGATATTTACATAGTGATCCAATAATGAAATATTTTAAATCAAAATGAAATCATTAAAGTGCAATGAACCTATTTCATTTTTAAGGTCCTATAATGATTTAAGCTAGTGAACCGCACCTTGTTTTTGTATTAATGATGATGTAAGCATGACTATGTGTATTATAGTGGTATTCTAACGTGTTTCAATGTGGGTGGTTTAAGATGCGCTTCAACTTGGAAGTTCAAGATTGGGAAAACATGTTCATTTTGTCACATATCATAATTGACACATTTTGCATGTACATGAATCAAATTACTTCCAACAAATATAATGAATCTTATTCATCATCAATGGTTGCTCATGAATGTACTTGCCTTTACTTTCAAGTGCATTTTGTACTAGAACACATGCATTTAGCACCTGCCTCCAGAACAACAATAATGTGGGTTGCATACATTTGTATTTTGTGAAAAACCATATTTGAAAATTACATCAGAATTGAAATGTGACCAAAATCATACCTAAAAACAATGGAAATGATGTATTTTTTCATTGTAATATAACTTTTTGAATCACAAAAAAAAGTAATTATTTCATGCCATATTTTTTTACTACCATGTTTTGCATACATGTCAAATAAGCTACATCCAATAAAAACTTTGGTAGATCCCATCCATTTTCAAAGGTTTAGAAATTTGCTCACAAGCATACATGCCTTTTGAATGACATTTAATTATAATATTTATGCTAATGATACATTCAACACCCCCCATGGCAGCAAGTAAGCTGGATTGCATACATTTGCATGTGGTTGAAATCACATTTAAAAACTACATCACACCCATGGCAGTAAGAAAGTTGGGTTGCATCCTCTTGTATGTGTTGCAAATTAAACTTGGAAACTACATCAACACCCTATGGCAGTAAGAAAATTGAGTTGCATCCATTTGTATGTGGTGCAAATCAAATCTAAACACTACATCAAAACTCAAGGGGACAACAAACATATCAAGCTTGTGAAAAAAGAAGACTAAATTTGAAATGAAAAGAAAATATTTGAAAGGTATTGACCTTTTCAAAAGGTTAAGGTTATGATGACAAAAATTTTAAAAATTAAAAGTGGAAAAGCTTCAAGAAAACACTAAGAATAATGGAAAAAAGAATTTCAATGGAACACCAAAACCCTAGTTTATAGGGTGTTGCCAAAAAGAGGCACAAAGTTGATAAGAAGTTTTCCAAGTAAAATTTGAGGTTGAACTTGTGTACTATGTATATCATTTTAGGTATGTTAATATATTATTTGACCTATATACATGAAATATACTTAATATAATTAATATACTTCAAGTGTGCCTAATATAATATATTTAAATTTGACAATATATTTACACACCTAATATTTTTTAATATATAAAAGGTAACAATATAGGTGTCAATATATATTATGTATATTATTATACCTATGGTGTTTCAAGTATATGAATATTTTAGGTATATTACATATTTAATATACTATACACTATTACATCCAAACTTTTATATATGTCTAGTAAATGAATTCAAATTTTTTTTGTTCCCTTCAAAACTTTTGGACACCAATTAGTTTGTGCCCCTCATTTTGAAAACAACCCATAAAGTTGGGTTTTGTTGTTCCATTGAAGCTTCTTTTCCATTCTTCTTAATGTTTTCTTGAATATTTTCCACTTGCTTTTTGAAGTTTTTGTCATCAAAGCCTATCTTTTGAAAAGGTCTATATACCTTTCAAATGTTTTACTTTCTTTTCAAATTATTTTTTTTTTTCAAAATTTATCAAAATTTGTTGATCCTTTGAGTTCTAATATATTTTAAAGTTTGATTTGCACCATATACAAATGGATCCAATTTTCTTATTGCTATGGAGTGTTGATGTATACTACAACAAATCATAGTTTATTTAATTAGAAAACTAGACAAAAAACCAATTGTTTTGACATTTGGTCAAATTCGACCACTTAGTCATACTAGACAAGTCAATTTGAACATGTCCAACTTGACTGGTGGTGTTTTCACTAACCATAAGATGGTTTTTTTGACTAGTCAAATTGAACAAAAAATTGGGTAACCAAAAACATTTAATTTTTAAAAAACTTCAATTTTAAAATATAAAAATGTAATAAATAAATAAATAATAAATATTTTCCCACCCACCCACCCACCCACCATGGCCTCTTACCTACCTATCCACAACCAAAGGTGAAAGCACATCTTACCAACATATACTATGTGGAGTATGTATATTTATATATATACCTTGTACATGTGTGTAAATGTATAATACGCGTAAGTTAAAATCTTGATGGTGGTATCCTTGGTAATCCTAAACATAAGTAAAAAACTTTAAAATTTGCACAACATTTTTGAATTCAAAGTTCATTTTGAGTCAAAATTAATTTTGATCTAATGGTGAAATGAAGAGGATGGATAAAATCAATGTACATAGGGCCTCATGTTTATGATTCATAAAACATTACAAACAAGAGAAAATTTTAAAAGTAATGTAATGCCCATTTATAAAATCTTTTTTTTGATATGGTAGTGGTTTTTTCCTAAAAATAAAATATTATTGTGCATTCATTACTAAAAACTACAAAAACAATAATTTTTGAATGGAATTTCATCCAAAAATATTTAAACTTAAAAAATTTCTAATTTGATTTATGTATATCAATATCATACACCATAAAAAAAATTCACCTAAAAATTCCATCCACAACTTTAGTTTTGAAATATGTATTCAAATTTTCCAAATCTATGATGGGTATTATTTTGTCATGAACATACTCCATACATTCAAATTTTTTAATGTTTGTTGAATTTTTCAAAATAATTGATTAGATGAAATCTAAGCTAATCAAATATACTTAAAACAAAAAGAAAAATAAATAAATCCAAGTTGCGATGTCCATACATTACCAAAAATTTTAATTTTAGAAAAATTATACATGTTTCACAAAAAAATCTTTTTTGAGTAGTTGTTAATGTTGTTGCCCTAGGACAATAATTTTGTTACAAGGCAAAATTACCATCCTCTTATTTATTGACTATGTTATGGTCATTTTTTTAGTTGTAACCAATTTGCTATCATATTAAGATTATTCATTTACGGAGTGATATCTAAGATGAGAAAGTAGGATGTTGTTTAGGGAATTTTTTTTCCTATTTCATTTTTTTTTTTGTCATTCTTATGTGAGTAGTTGTAATACAATAAAAGAATTAATGAATTAGCTTTGTGAATTTTTAACATTATCTTTCTTGGATATTACTTTCAACTTGAAGGTGAATATGGGAACCTAGTTAAACATTACTTATAAAGACCAAAATAAATAAAAATCCAAACAACTCTTTCCATTCAACAAAGTCCTCAACCATAGGTTTCGCTTAATTCAAACCCTTGTTCCAATAAACCCCACATCCTCGGGCTTTAACCTTTACCTTACATAATCATGTTATGTGAGTGTTGTTTGGTACTACCCAATAAGTTCTATACTTTTCATTGTTCAAAGCTTTAAACTTCAAAAAAATTGGTTGAAAGGGACAAGTAAACATTACAAATGAAGTTGTTAATCAATTAGAGTGGACTACTTTAGAAACATTGGAAAGAGTTGAAAATGGCGAAAAGAGTGAGTGAAAGAGTAAGCAAAAAGATTTGGAATTGAATCAAAATGTTGTACTTAATAACTGCCATCGCCAACAAGCTTATTACCACCTTTAAAAGGGACGCCAGTGGAACTATGATAGAATTGAAGAAACTAGAAAAGGAATTTGGAAATTGAAAGGATTTGTGACATTGGGTTTGCTTGCCATCATCAATTAATCTCATCATTGTAACTACATACGTGAAGAGGATGATGATGACATTGGTGTGGTAGTGCAGAGCTCATCATTGTCTTGTAGAATTTAAAAGAAAATCGTTTATAACAATTTGTATTATTAACACAAACTTTGGATGTGGAATAACCTTTTCTACTGATACCCACTTCTAATAACAACCTTGTTATTGTTCTAAAAGTTAGAACTTTTATCAATGGAACCTTTACATCACAAGTAGTAGTGCTTGCCTTCATTGAAGAAAAATCGAACACTAACAACAACAACACTATGCCAAACACAAATGTTAATAAGGATAGTTTGAGGTTCTTGGTTTGAATCTTTGAATTGTTGGGGTTTTTCTTTTTCTTTCTCATGAATGTCTGCCCCTTATTTCTAATGCTTTGGTCCTTTCCTTCCCCCTTCCCCTTATGCTAGCTTCGGCCTTTCTCCTTCTTCCCCCCCCTTTGTGGTGCGGTTACTTCAACTAATTGTCAAACTAGGCCCATTTCTTCCCTTGGTAGCAAGAGTGGAAGCCTAACGTGATGTTCCTTGTTCTGGGTGTGGTGCCTTTTTTTTGCAATAGGGCATGTTTCATCATCAATAACATTGTTAGGCTTTCCAGGCTTTTTTTTCTAGTGGTTTTTCTTGCCCTTCAGCTTCCAATCTTACCCTTTCTTCCCTCCCCCCCCCCCCCCCCCCCCCCCCCTCCCCCTCCTCCTTCCCCCACCCTTTTTAAAATTTTAATAGCGTACTCCGCCAATGTGGTGGGGAAGAGGGGGAAAAAGGTTTGCAACACAGCAGCACAGCACAGCAGCACAGCAGTAGCACAGCGGCACGCTTCTCAGAATTTTCCCAACGCTTGAATTCGAGGGTGGAGGAGAGGAAACACCTTGAGGCGATTGTTGGGTT
>Ga0116231_10006824_pt1 | contig 21407 bp, 13 predicted proteins | sample S1TSphgellanicum_2_FD_89695 | JGI IMG/M metagenome (GOLD analysis project Ga0116231, IMG submission 89695) | Host-associated microbial communities from peat moss isolated from Minnesota, USA - S1T2_Fd - Sphagnum magellanicum MG | ecosystem: Host-associated > Plants > Peat moss > Unclassified...
CCCATTTCTCCTGGGTTTATTGAAACATCAATTTCCCACCCCTTTTAAATTTGGGGGTTTTTGGAAAGGGGGCCCGTGTAGAAAAGAAATTGGGAAAGGGGGGGGGGGGGGAGTAGAAATGTCAACCAAAGTACTAAACTGGGTACCTAGGATTAAACCTTGGGTCAAGCCCAAGCAATGTTACCACAAGCATAAATTTTCTAAAATGAAATCAAATAATAATGAAGAGAAAATCAATCATCAAATCATCTTTATGATGAGCCATTATTTTTCTTTGTTTGTTCCCTTGTTTCCTTGGATGGATGGATGGACAAGAAAATTGTTAAGTTTTTTGTGTAGTTTAAAGTTTTTCTCTCTAGGACTAGGCTGCTTAGGTACATTCTACTGTTTTTTGAATATCTAATTTCAATTGCACATATCTATTTCTTGGCCTTGGGTTTTAAATTATATTTTTCAACCTCAAGGACTTCCTCATTCTTGTCTCCAACAATAACCTTTTAAAAACCATGTTTTTGCACTTTGAATTTTGGTTTTGGTTATATTTTGTGTTTTGGTGAGAATGATTAGTAAAGAAAATTACCATTAAATTTCTATGAGTGAAAGAATGGATTGCAGCACTTTGAGTATCACAAATTAAGATTATGAATCAAAATAACCTTGGACCAACCATGAAATGTCAAGGTCTAAAAGCAATTTTATAATAGTATGAGCATTCCAATTAACATAGATGACCCAAAGATGGGACTATTACAAAATCATGTGTATAGGGAGAAGCGGAGGCAAGATCAAAAGGTCAAATTGTAATGAGATACAATAAGGGAGATTACTTTGGTGAATTGGCATTGATTAATGATGCTCCACGAGCTGCCACTGTGGCAACGGTCACAAAATGCAAAGTTGTTTCCATCAATCGCGAAAGTTTCAAGGTGAGCTTTCAAAGCTTAAACACAAGTTGCGAATGGCAAGCAATCTGTTTTTTAATGTTCATACTTTGAAGTTTCTACTACCAACATACTGAGCTATTCTTGATTGTTATGCTTTAGATCCTAACATGGTTAAGAATATATGTTAAGATGAATTGAATTTATAACATGCTTTCATTTCTTTTTCACAAGTCCACATCCCTTTTGGCCTAGTTTTCCTCATATTCCTCTTTGCATTCTAATATATGCTTAAAAAATATTTTACACAACAAATGAAATAGACCCTTTAGTGTTAACATGACTAAAAGCATTTTCTCCAAGTTTCATTGAGCCACCTCAGGTCCTAGCTCCTTGCAAGGGTGGTGGTTCTTCACATAACCATTGTACACAATGCTCCACAATGGAGACCTAATTAATTAGGTCTAAAATGTTTATTGGGGGCAAGTAGGCCTATGTAATGGAAGTTGGGAAACCTTGCCATTCAGGGCCTCTTGATTTGAAGAGGCAATAACTAGCCCAATGTACTTTTACCATGTTAAATATTTTTTAAAGTTTTTAATTTATCATCTAAATATAAATTAGTGGATGGATGGCACAGAGGTTGTTGGGAAAGCTTGAAGACATCTTGCATCGAAGGAAAGCTGAATACACCCACACTAGCACATGATTGCACACTCAATAATCACTTCACTTATTTGCAAAATTGCATTTCCAGCTTTATTTTTTAAATTATTTTGATTTTTCTAGTGTGTGAACAATTTGTATAACAAGGTGGTTGTTATACTACATGGACAATAAGTTGACCCTCCCCCAATTTTAATTATGAATTTTATTATTTCTATGCATTTCATACTACTTTAACCATTAAAATTCATCAACACATCTTATAAAGAAAAAAACATGGACATTGAAAGCAATGATCCAAACACAATTTTATTGAAATTCTTTTAAATATGTTCCAATAAGACCTAACAAGTACATTCATTTTTGGATGTATTGTTACCTAAGACAAAAACTAATGTAATTGAATTTTCCTTTAATGCATTCAGCCATTCTCCAATTTGAATTTAGGTAGTAATGAAGGCACCTGCAAGCTAGGTCTTGTCAATATAACTCCTTATCGCCTTCATTTTTGGGATAAGAAAAAGCTTATTAACATGAATTGTGGCATTTCAACATCTATCATTATACAAAATGCAATGCATTACTTGCACCCCACACATCAACAAATTATATTGAACTAGTATGGGAAGAATGTATTTAGAACTAGTCATTTGATGCATATAGCATGTTGGCATCATATGGCATGACATTATTGTATCAATTGATATAATGTGATTATTTTGCTCCAATTAAGTGTTCATGTTCAATGCTTGGTGAATTTTTCATTTTGTTCAATCACATATACTACCCTTCACAATGTGACTTTTGAATACCATGTAATAAAGATTTGAAAAAATGTTGTGGCTTAATGATTTGGTCATGGGTATGATATGTAGGGTCTGGGACATGGAGGTTGAAATATGATGGTTGGGCATAAGGTTGAATCGATATTCCATATTTGCATGGACATTACAATTGATAGTTGATTAGAAAATGACTTTGGTAGAACATTTTTTATATACTCAAATCAAATTTACTATTTGCCCAAAAGTTTTATGTTTGTCTAGGTCTTTGAAAGTTTATTTCAAATCATAACCATTAAGTTATATAATTATGCCCACCATCAGAAAAATGTTTTGGGAAATTTGTTAATTACCAAGCTTGGAGGTGACATTATCAACATAAAGGCATTTCAACATCAATTCCATATAAAAAAAAAACCTTTGTGGAAATAAATTTCCACATGGACATATTGAACAGTTACAAATCATTTTTTTTCCAAGCATTTGAATTCACATGTGATTTCTTTCTGCTAAAAATACTATGAAATATTTACAAGTTGTTTTATACACCAATTATATGATGTAATTTTTGACATATTTACCATTTATAAGTGAAATTATTGCCCATTGTACTGGAAATTTGTCAAATAATTGCATCAACAAACATGTGCCAAGATGTTAAATATGTCATTTTGAACATCTCATCTTAATGAAGATTATGTATTCATTGGATTTGGTTGCATTCCCAGTCTTAACAAGTCAGGAGTGTCAAGGTAAAAGTTTTATAAGTCATTTTTAGCTTCTGATTTTTCAAAAGTATAGAATTGTAATTTAAAACATTGTCCAACCCCTTTGGTGGCTCCTAAGATTGGGAGTGCACCCATTTGCAATGGGACAAAGTATGAAAGGTCTTTTTTCAAGACTAAAGCCAGACCAAAAAAAACACTATTGGGTTGTTTTGTTCAGCCTTGTTAGACTTGTTTCCCAAGCTCACAATATGGAAGAGAACTTTCCTAATATGTTTTTTTTTTCCGATGGTATAATTATGTATGAATTGTTCAAGGATTTGAACCATGAGGTCACAATTTTTCTTTTGTAACACCTAAAGTAGGATGCTACTAAAATTTTGAAGGCCTTAATTATAAGACCTAGTTAGTGGCATTTGTTTAAGATCTTTTGGGAAATTTGTGGGATGATGGAATTAAAATTTGGAGGTTACTAGTTATGAGGGCAACTTTTCCAATGAGGAGATTTGGGTTGCATGGAAAATTTGACAAAAAGACAATATTGAGAGGGTAGGAGTGTAGAAAGGGGGATAATTACATAACTTGATATATATGGAGAGTGCTTAGATTGGAAGACAAAACTAGATTGCACTCATTCTTCTTCTATGTAGAAAAGGTACTTGACCTAAGGAGGCATGGACCTCGTGTGAATTATGTGGAATTTTGATGCAGTAAAAAGATTTATAAATTTTATTTTTCAGGTTATGTTTTGTTTTTGGTGTGCAAGAAAAACATAAATCCTCCATTTAGTTATTTTTCTTTTTGTTGTGCATCAATGGATCTCATGCATTTTCACATATTAGAGGAAAGGAATAATTAAAATATGGTGTTAGGATCATCAATGGACTGGTCAATAAACAATGCTTTTGATTTGAGGATATGCATGTATGTGGTAGCCGAGTCTATTAGTTGATAGTGGGATGAATTTCAACTTCAGACTCAAGGGAAAGCTCTATGTACGCCATGGTTTAATGTTAGGATCAATTGGAGATCCTTGAGAGCAAGGAACCAAGGTGTGTTTTCTTGACATCAAACACTCTGTGCAATTGAGTAATTTCAACTAGAACTTGATGTTCCCAAAGAAAATCCATGTGATTTCTTCAAATTTCCATCAAATGCCCAATGGTTATTTATGATGTTCCCAATTTGTTCCCCAAGTTCCCAATAGCAACACACTTTGGGTGGTGGATTAATAAAAAAGTCTGGATTGTTCCCCCAATGAATTAATACTAATCCCTCTCACATTGACCCAACACATTGTGTTTAGTATCATTTGTTGGCCTTGCCTACCGAGGCAAGGATATCGTGTTTAGATTCATTACAAAGTACAGTAGCTTAATGGATTTTGGCCCCTAGGTAGGTAATAATAGGTCTATTTTTATATGAGGATTTTTGAAAGGTGACATTTTGGCTTGTGTTGAAACTTGAGATTGATTATAGAGTTATAATGTCTTGAAATATTTTGGTTTCTTTTCTAGAGGATTTTTTGAAGATTATAATTTTTGCATGGTGAAATATTTGAGTTTTCATCATAATTCTTCTTTTGCCTTAAGATACTTTTTAATGTAAATGGCAAGGCCACAGTGTGACACACCCCCTTGTTTATTTGCATTCGCATTTGTGACATACTTGGACAACAATGGTGAACCTTCTTGACATAAGAGCATCTTCAACATAAAGCACAATGCTGGTTCACTCACCAGTGCACCATCCACTGGATGCCTGTTATTATTCAGTTGTGGATGAACCTCAACCGAGTTAATATTTGGTTTCACCTTGATAACCAATTTTGTAAGAAATGGGTCTCATATATAGGTACATAGGTAAAGAAAATAGGTAACTATTAAGTAAGTAGATGGTTTATACACACAGGTAAGGGCTGTTTTTACTACCTACTTACTAACAACCCACTAGCTTCTAGTGGGTTGTTAGTAGGTAGGTAATGGAAAAAAAGGCAACTGAGGTAACCACCATGGTTAGCTAGGAAATGAAACCCAACAGAAAACTGTTTCCTGACCACTTACCATCCATCCTCCATGGTGTACTGGTGGGTGCTGGTTCACTCTGGCCCATGTTTCTGTCAGCCTTTTTTTTATTGGCTAAGGGCGACTTTAGACGGGTCCAAGGTCCAAGGACCAACAAATTCAAGCAATCTTATTGGTCGAAAGCTTTAAATTGGTCCCAAGGCCTTTAGATGAGGGTGCAAAACCAAAAAGTGGCAAATTGAGGCTAAACCTACATGGCACCGGTTTTGGAGGGAAAATCAATTGGTTTGGACCCAAAAACAGTGCTAAAAGGAGAGCTCCTGAGTTGGAGAACCCAGAATCAGGCTAGGGACCAAGGTACAGTCCAACTCAAGGATTCAATTTGTTTCAAATCAGTCCAAATTGGTTCCTAGGAAATTGGACCCAGAACCCTCGTCTAAAGTGGGCCTAAGTTTGGTCAAAGCGTGAAATAAAAGTAAAAAATAAAAAACGAAATTGTTTTGGAGGGTTTCCATCACCAAATAAAAATAAGTAAATTTCTGTATTTGGTTTTCAGTGTGTAGTCATGAATGTAGAAGGTTGATTAAAGATTTGTATTTCACATTTTGTTTATAACCAGATTTGGCTAAATTTCTCTAGGGATGATTGTCGGTTTTTGTTCATCTTTTTACAGATGATTGCCACTTAGGCTATATAAATAATTTCCTTAAAAAAAGACACTCGTTTCAGTGTGTGTGTGTGTGTGTTTTTTTTGTTCACAAGATTTCATGTCTCTGTGATTTTTTTTGCAAAAGGTTGAAAAAACACAAAAAAAATTTGATTTAAAGAGATTTTGTGATTTTTAGAAAAATAAATAAATTAGCCATATCAAAACCAGTATTTTTTTTCATTTTTTTGGTATAAAATTTTTGGCAAAATTTAACCAAAAAAAGGAAGAAGCAATATTAGTTGAATTTACACTTGAAAAACAAAAAAATTCCTAAATTTTCCCAGTTTATTTGTCAAAAAATAGTGCCAAAAAAAAAAAAACACTGGAGGAACTTTGAGTGTGTTTCCAAGACATTCCTTTTTCATGTTCACAAAGTTGACAACCTTTATTTTTTGAAATAAAATAAATCTTACTCTCCCTAGTGATTGTCATTGGTTTACTGGTTACAAATTCTCATCTTTTACAAATTCCTAAATTGGACAAACAAGAGTGCTCAGTGCTCACCTGGGATTCCACACAAAAGGCCAAAACTTCAACACATGTTTGTTGAATAATTAATTAAATTTGAAATTTCATAGAATATTTTAATAATTAAAAAAATTCCTTCATAAAATTTTGATTTTTGAAATTTTTATTTAAATTTTATTTTCAACATTTTTACAAATAATTTAACTAGCTTTGAAGCTGCCAAGGTACTATGGTACACAATCATGCAAAGAATGGTGCAAACTTTCACCTTGACATAAGGATCTCGAACAATGACTCTAAGAAATCTGGGTTTTTTTTTGGTTTTATTGGGTTGTTTGTAAATGGCGAGCTGCATCTGATTCAGTCAATTTTTCCCCTGGCTATGTATAGCCAAAAAGCTATATTAAAAAATTAAAAATCCTAAAATCAAGTGTGTTTTTGAAATTTTCAATAGCCAGAATTCAACCAAAATTTAAGAAAAATCACCAGAGATCATGGTATAGGTATGTAGCCAAAATGTAGAAGGATGCATGTTTTTAAAATCATACTTTCATATTCATCTTGTAGCCAAAATTTGGCTGAGTCTTCCCATGGATCATTGCCAATTTGGCTATAAAAGAAAATTTACAAAAAAACACTGATCTGATTGGTCCAGAAGTAGGGATTGCGTAATCTTACCGTGGTTAGGTTAGTTTGGGAACTCTGGCTAACTCTCGAGGGTTACGCAGACGTACGCCAACGAAAGCGTCTTTCCTTCGCATGTGTGTGTTTCTGTTTTGCTTTTCTTGCGGTCTCGCGATTGCCCCTTCTTCCTCTCACGCAAATCCGCAAATCTCGCGCAGCAATCTGCGTTTCTTGCAGCTCTAGGACTACATCATTTCTTAGCTTCTCTTGCCATTCAAGTACCAGACAGTGGAGGATTTTGTGTTATCTTCGACGTGAATATTCCGTGGAGACTCTCGGCGGACCGAAACTGGGATTCGAATTGTGTACAAAACATATTTTCTTCAGCAAATGCTTGTCTTCGTAACGCCAATTGCGTCATCCGAGCCTTACTGTCGAGGTATTCCGACTTTCCCTGGCTTTCTAGAAGGAAATGCAAAATACTTGTTAATTCCGTAAGACTAGATTTTTGGTAATCCCCGGGGCGGGTAACGCTTGCACAGACGGCCATTTTACGTTGGCTAGTTCGGAAATCCATCGTTTGTTATAACGCTTCGTTTAGATCTAAGCAGCTAAAAGAGGAGCTTTGGACTAGCCCGCTGGATTCTGGAACTTAGCTTTGAGTGCGCGGGTTATAGTTCTTCAAAGCAGCTGCACAGCAGGTTTTTACTATCGCGATGTCTGTGCAAATTGTGACCCTAGGTGTCTATACTTGTGCCGCGACATGGCAACTCTAACCAGGCCATTTGGAAGATCCGCTCGAACAGTGCAGCTTCCTGAATAGGGTTTAAGATCATAGGGGCCACGATCAAACATATTTCTGTGCACACTGTCAACGGCGATTCATAAGATTCTATTGTAATTCTTCGTGTGCACATAAATAGGTTTTATTGTAGGAATTTACAATAGCAGAGATCAAGGTGCGCTTGGCCTCTGTTTTGAAGGGTAATCCCCTGCTTGGACAGGCACAAGCTAAAGGAAAATGAACCTTAAACCAGCACAAGCTTGTTGCAGCTTGAATGAGTATACTATTGACTTTTCAATAGCTAGTATATATACCTCTTGAGTGCTGGCCAACATCATGACATCATGACATCATGACTGAGTCTTTGGCTTGCTTTTGGAAATGTGGCAGAACCTCAGGGTGCAGATTTTCACATAATTGTTTTCCTCAAAATTTGAGCAGATTATATATATACATATATTTACACAGCCATATTTGTTAGGAGCTGTTGAAGTGAATGGGGAGTAGTGGCAGCTACTCACTGCCATTCATGATGAAGATGATGGGCTAATACTTTGTGAGTAACCCTCACAAGGGTTGTGACCACCACTCTTTCCTATCAATATGTTAATTTTGGTTTAGCCGGAACTGTCAAAATAACAGTTTACTTTAAACAAGTTTTATTGTGGAGTTTTCTCTGCAATCTCATATATGTAATCTCTTGAATGAATTGGTTGAGAAGATTCAGTGCTCTGAATTGACAGTGACTCTTCTTAGTGTACTGTGATCTGTGATGGGTAAGACAGCCAGTGAATGCTTGAGTGTATGATTAGTCCTAAACCTAATGTTGATCTTCTCATATGTAATTGGTTAATTCATGACCTCCATTCACTGCCTGAGCTGATGAGTCAGTGGGGATGTTATAGTATTTAGTAAATATCATGCATGTTTGCTGTTGAAGGTCTCTGAACATGCATGTGACTGTCACTGTTGTTCAGACTGTTCCTTAGCTTCTGTATTGTTTCATCTGTTCTTTAGGGTTGGGTTTTGACTTGGTTCCTGTTTGCCAATATAAGATTTGAAATTTCTATAACCTTATTTTGAAGTCATCTATCGATTCAGGTGAATTTAAACCATATGTATAGAGAAGTTCTCAGTACTTGTGAAGATGTCTTTGATGTTATTAGTTATTGGGCGTGTTTTTATGCAGGTTGCATGCTTATCTGCTATGTGATGCAGGGCTTGTGGTTTTTTCAAATGCTGAATCAAGTTACATAGGTGGAATTATGTCCTGCTGCAACAGTATTGGAAGCTACAGTTTCAGCAACTTGTGACTCTAGGTCATGGTTTGTATGCTGCTGGAAAAGCTCTCTGTTTAATAATTGATTGGTTTCAAGAAAGGAAATGGGGCAGTCTGTAGGAGAACCTGCCAGGGTGCTCCTTCTTTTTTCAAGCTTGTTGTTTCTGGGAACAGTAGGCAGGGTCAACACAATTGGAGCAGGTAGAGCATCAGAGAATCACAATCACAGAGTGCTTGAATTTCTGGATGTGGTCAAGGGACATGCAGAATTCAGGGTCTCGGATAAACCTGTGCAAGGCCATTTTCTAGGGGTTGCAGATCAACAACTCAGAAATGAGTATCCTTGGGTTTCAAGAAGGCTATTACAAAGTAATGAGATACTGGAAACCAGTGAAGAACACAAAGAGGTACCTTTTGAACATTTTCTGTCCACAATTGAATTGAGCTTCCAGATTCAATTACTTGATCATGATCCTCTTATTTATCCCACAGATTGTTTAGCATCAGTTTCTATTTTGCACATGAAAGTTATTAGTTGCATAAAAAATTTCTGTATTATAAAGAAATAAAATCAACATCTTTGTGGTCAAGGTTTGGAATGCCCATATTGTCACTACATGCCATCCTACCATCCAGATTGCCAATTACTTGGGAAAGGTGAACAGACTATATTCACTTTGTTTCATCTTGCCATTCACTTTTGTTACATTGAATGTTGAAACATGGCAGTTATGGAGGCCCCATTTGGATTTGAACCTGGATCAAATTTTGGAGCACAGCTCTCACAATACACAGCAGTACCTGACTGATGACAGTGAAGGAGCAGGGATCTTGGGAACCCTTTCTGAGGCAGGTCTCATTTATGTGAAAGAAGTTCTGGTGAATCAAATACTAAAAGAGATTACACCACTCTCTTTACCTGATATACATTCACAAGCGAAGTCTCCAATTGGTCAAGTTGACACTACCATCAATCATATTGAGTTATCGGGTGCCAATGTTTCTTACTCTGATGTTGATTTGGGAAAGACTGGAATTACAGTGTTTGCTGGGGATATCAAGGCAAGGATGCGTTTTCATTGGAAATATGAGTGTACTTCCAGCTATATTCCATTTCCTGTAACTGATGGAGGATGGGCAGATGTTGAGGTCAGTTTTTGGTCCTTTCTATGTCCTTGACTCAGGAATATTATTGGCTGCATTTGTTCCATGTCTGCTATCACATGCAAGAAGACCCAGATAGAGTTTCATTGAAATATTCTGGTAGATGGTGGTCCATGCACTTGCACTTGTGCTGGGTAGGGCAACAAAGAAAGTGCTTGTTTTTTTCCCCAAGAAAGTTTTGCAGTGTGTTTACTGTCACTGAGCAACCTTTCTACTATGAACACAACTTTTAATTTGTATATAGTAGGGTAAACTGTATCAAAGTAGCTAATCATTTTTATGGTTTCTCAGCCTTCTAAGTTATGGTGGACTGGGCTTACCAAACTAAATAAGCATATTCAGTACTTTGCAGGGTTCTCATTTTCTTGCACTGGCATCCTTTGTTTCACAGTTCTCTTTAGCTTGCTTGGTTGTTGTAATGTGCTCATTTCCGCAACCAAGCCTCAGTCCCATGAGATGTGAATGAACAGTTGTGAGGATTGTTATTCTGGTCCATAACAAGATTGGAATAGTGGTTTGGTATGAAGTAGAAGGCCTGCTAACTGCTATGCATGATAGTGACATCAAGTGCCAGAAGAAACTAAATGGAAGAAATTACATCTCCTGTGCCTCTAACCAGAAAGCATATGAGGGGGTTTTTTCACAAATTTGCACCAGAGAATTATTTGTGACACCCTTAACTTGGTCATGTAGTAAATGCATGGAATTCAACGACTTGGTTTCATTATTGGGAGAAGAACTATCACAGTATAGGATTGTGCCTAACATCCATAGCTTGCTCATGTAATCGCATGGATAGTGGCATGGTTTCAACATCAGCAAAGAAGATCACAAGGGCATTGAGGTTTGTGGTGAATTCTCAGGTGACAGGCATGCAGGCTGGTGTAACTTTCACATTGCAAGCACATAATGGAACTTTGCGGTTAACTGTTGTGGAATGCGGGACTTATATTGAGGATCTGGACATTGAGTTGCATGGTGGTGCTTCTTGGCTTTACCAGTGGTAACTAATCACTTTCTCAGTCAGTTTGGAGCACAATGATAGCCTATTGTTGGCTTATGTCCTGGTAATTTACATGGTACTAATTGTAAAGAGGTAGCTTGTTGCAGCTTCAATAATACTTGACTTTCTTTGTGAGCTATATCATTTGAGTGTTAGCCAACAGCATGACTGAGTCTGCCTGCTGCTTTTGGAGATGCAACAGAACTCAGGATGCAGACTTGAGTGAGTGTTTACCCAAACATTTTGGCAGATTATTTATACTTTTCTACTCCCACCTTCTGCATTGGTTGGTACTAGTCAGTATCATGACTGAGTCCTCCTCCCATTGCTTCTGCACCTGCGACAGAAACTCAGTATGCAGGCTAGTGGTTTCACTGGCCTTTTCCCACTGTAGGGAGCTGATGCAGCCAGTGGGGAAGTTGTGATAGATGAGTCACTATCCTATACCTATATGTTACTGCCGATGTTCCCTGAACAAGTGATAGACTGTCACTGCTGATTATACTGCTCGTTTTTTTTGTTTTTTTGTTCTGTTCTTCCCTTCTATGTACTTCTTCCTGGTTCTTCTCTGGGAGTTTTCCTTTGATGTGAAGGAAAGGTTTTTCACCTGGTCCTGGTTTCCTTAATTGTGATTATGGAGATTTCTCAATACTCATGAGAGTTATTGATTATCTACACCCATCTTTGGGAGCTCATGAAGTCAGCATAAAGTCATGGTAGCTAGTCACTGCTATTTATAATAAAGGCAATGGTCTGATGCTTTGTGAGTGACGCTCTTAAGGTTATGACCACATCTATTTTTCTTGTGTCGGTTTTGGTTTTGCTGGATGCAACATAGCCATTAGATTTGAAGTATAGTTGTGAAGTCTTCTCTGCAATCTCATAGATATGGCACTAGTTCTTAAAAAGCTTCCCAGGTTCTGAACAACAGAGTTGGTCCCATTTGTGTTGTTCACTGATCATGTTGCACTGAATTGATACCATTGTTTCAAAAATGCCATGTGTTACAAATGATTGATCTCAAGTGTATACCTATCAGAGAAGATTAGAAGTGGTCATTTGATGCAATCTTAAATGGAGTAGTTGAAATGGTTGAGGCAGAAAAGAGTACAGAGATATTTTTCATTTTGTTTCTCACCTTTGGCCTGTGGCAACCTGAACCAGGTTTGTATATGCATTTGATGATGAAATTCGGGCAGCAGTTGAGGGAGCCATCACATCAGCAATTATCTCAGGGGCTCGAAAGTTGGACACTTTTCTTTTGGGACTTCCACGAAGTCTTCCGATTGATGATATATCTGCCGTTGATGTCACAGTTGTGGAAGACCCCTTTGTTAGTCCCACCTTTTTGAGTGTAGGTGTAAAGGGTGAATTTATCTCTCTGAAGAAACCCACTGTCCCCCTGCAGCCTGACCATTCCTTGCCCCCAGGAATATTCTGTAGTGAATCCGCAAAGATGATCACCATTGCTGTATGTGATTATGTCATCAATTCAGCTGCAAAAGTCTATTTTGAGGTACATTGCTCTCTTTTGGAGCTGATAATGCTCTTGCCTTTGGTCTTCTGCTTTCTACATTTCTATGAGCCCTTAGGTTCGAGCTGGAGCTTCTCTGATTTTGCCCATATACCTTCATGTACCTTGCTTTTTTGTTTTGTTGTCACTTTTTTTCAATCTTTTATCTTTGTTAATCTCCTCATTTCCCTTAGCTCTTGGGGTTGCCCCTAAAGTTTCCTCTATTTTCCTTGGTCACACAATGTCCAAGGAATTTAATGTATTATTCAAACTAACATAGTTGAAACCTGCCTTGGAGCTCCTGTGAATACAGCAGCAAATTTCCATTTTCCCCACCCTGTTGTTTTCTCTGTTTCTGAGTCTTGTCAGTGTCTGCTTTTTTCTAGGCAGGAGTCTTGGATTGGTTGGTTGATGAGTTGCCCCAAGAGTCAATGTTAAATACAGCCTTTTGGAAGTGGCTTATACCACAGCTCTACAAAAAGTATCCAAATGATGACATGGCACTTGACTTCTCTGTCTCTTCTGCACCGCAAGTTGAACTTTCAAAGGATGGAGCAAAGGCATTCGCAGGTGCTGACATGACAATTATTGTCAAGACCAACAATGGTTCAGTCCCTGTAGCCTGCTTATCCATGGTGGGTGTTTGTTTCATTGTATTGGTTTGATAATTTTTCCTGAAGTATAACAGCACTATTCACCTTGTGATGGTTGTGAGAGGACCCTCACTGCACTTTTAAAGTGGGACATTAACCGGTATTGTGATTGATGTACACCATAATGGGTTTTGTGTAGCCAGCAGAAGGACTACTACTGTGAATAATGTGTAACTCTTCCCAAATTTGTGCCTACTTACCACTAGCTGTGAGGAAACCTGCTGCATGCAATTTGTCACCATTTGAACCTTTGTAGTTCCAGAGCTTTGAGAGATTCCTCAGTGGCTTGTAAATACCAATGAAAAGCATACATCATTAGGAAAACTTTATCTGCCAGTAATGTCTACTACATAGGCTGCAAAATATGATGCTCAGTAAGCAGCATTCTTATGGGTGGTAATATAGGATACAGTTCTCATTAAACAGGGTGCCAATTGAGTATGGAATCTGGAACAACATTGTACATCACATGGCAATGTTTGTAGTTAATGGCTATATCTGTGTCTTGTAGGTGTTAAAGTGACGGGCATTTTGTTGCAGACTTTTTCAATGGATGCTATAGCTGGACTTGAGGGGAACAACATCACAGCACAAGTCACATTAAATGATCTCACCCTCCAGCTAAAATGGAGTGAGATTGGCAAATTCCCTGTTAAACTTATGCAGGTAGTAGCCTTTCTGATTGCTCCTCTTTTATCTTTGTTGTGCATTTTGTGGTGTGGGGCTCATGTCATATAAGCTGCTAGCCTCTTTGTACATAGGTCGCAGTTTTACTCAACATGACTCTTACATGTTAACAGTTGTTTAAATCCGGTGTGAGGTCAGGCTTTCTATTTCTGTGAAAAGTGTGTTGAATTTGACCTAACACATGATAGCTTTCATCTGCTTTTAGATGGAAAATAAACACTCGAAATTCAAGTGATATAGGGCTTAGAAGACAAACTGTAGTTATGGTACATGTGAGATTGCTGGGTGAATTCACTTGTTGCTTGTAGGTTCATGTAAGTCCTAAGTCCTACCTATATTGTGTGAATGGCAATATGGTGGTCTCATGATACAAACTAGCAAGAATCTCAAAAGAAAAAAGAAACCTGAAGTAACAGTTGGCCACTGTGATATTATCTTCTGTGCAGTCAACAGTGCGCACATTGGTTTCAAAAGTGATTATACCAATATTAAATCACAGTCTGAAGAAGGGGTTTCCACTGCCAGTGTTTCCAGCAATTGACCTCCAGAATGCAGATGTCAGATATGACAATGGCTACATCCTTATTTGCAGTGATGTGCACTATAAAGGTGGATACATCAAACCATCTGTACGACCTCCTGATGAGCTATCTTTGACAGTATTCATGGAAAATGATTTTCTAAGTGGAAGGTAAATGTCACGAGGAATGCAAATACGAGCAAAAACATGTATCTTATGCTGAAAGAAGAAATGAAAGAATGTTCGCAGAACTAAGGGATGAAACATGGATTCAAGATGATCAGGAAAGACAATGCAGCTTCCAAAAAGGTGGTGAAAATATGTCAAGAATTCTCCTATCAAAGCCTGCAAGGTAAGTGCATTGAAATGAATCTTCATCTACTCTTAGGATTTTGAATGTTCCTTTTTCAAGCTGGTTTCCTTAAGTACTTTGTCCCTGACCAATTTTAGGGCATAGTAAATGGGGCATCCTTGTTTTTAGGGGGTACAACAATTTAAGAAATATTAGATGGGTAAATGGATCCAGACTAAAGAGAACTAGTGCAGATAGTGTAGAATGATTGGCATATGAAGGGGAGATGTGTACTGAATGGTAGAACTGAAAGTTATGATGCTTGTAAATACAATTAAGTGGTTTGTACTGGTGAAGGTGATTTGTACTGGTGATTTGTCCTGTGGACAAGTCACTCTTCTCTGAAGGTTTACAGAATATACCTTGTCAGATCTGTTGTTTGTTGATCTCCTTAGGTTACTGCTTACAGTCTGGTGATATGCCATGCTGAGCAATTTGTTTAGCAGGGAGAAATTCTGTCTGGTGGCAGTGTAAATACCACAGTTTACATCTGAGAGGATGCAGTTTCATCAAAGGTGTCTCACATCATAGTTTAGGACAGGCTTACTCCATTCTTCTTCTTCAAACCCCTTCTCAAACAGTTAATCACACAGTGAAAACTTGTGGCAATTTGTGGCAAATCATGTGGCAAATCGTGTTCCTTTGTGGGGGTGACACACAATTGATCTTGCCTTACAGGTCAGTTGACATCATGCTTAAAATTTTGTCTTTAGATTTGGTGGCAAATTGTACTACCTTCAAGCAAACAATGTTACAGTCACATGAAACAGAGATTTCACACATTTTGATCTTTTGTTGTCAGTAAATTTTGACTTAGCCATGTTGATCATGTATGATATATCATTGATGTGGCAAAACTTCAATTTTCCAACTGAGGTTGCTTTTATTCGACTGCAATTGTTTTCTATTCTTGAGGGTTGTTGCCTAATGGAACCAGACCAGCTCCTGATATTCACCCCTAGTCCATGAGATCAGAATCTCTGTGATTCTGTTTTGCTTTTCTGGGTGCAATTGGACTTGGGAAGACAATGCTTCAGAACAGGAGTGATCAGCTGACAAAACCATTGCAGCAATAATATAGCGAATGGAAATGAATAACGTTACAGTTGTGATCTTTCTTACCTTAACAAGAAAACAAGATGGCACATGATTGACATCATGGATCCCTTTTAAGGTTGGACCAGCCTCCAAGAAGTCAATGCTCACTCAAATTCGTGGCCTTACGGATCAAGGCATAGCAATTGCCTCATGTAACTCATACATGTCCAAAATCTCCCTGACCAAAATCTTCCTGACTGCATACATGTCCCCTCACGCTTTCCGTTGGTCTGCACACCACTAACAGCCCCAACCGTACCACGTGTGCCTTTCATCATCTTGAAGTCAAAGATTCTCAGCAGTTCAGTGCAAGATCTGTTGTCATCAAAGATGGGAGGTAGACCCAAAACCCAAGCACACCACACTGCCCAGCCATCTTGTCTGTCTGCAACATAGCAACCATTTTGTAATCAGGAAAATGTGAAGTGCTAGCAATCCTGCTGAGAAAAGCACAATGCACTGAAACACAATCCTACACTGCTCATACTTGCAGAAGACCTGTTCTATGAGTCCTGCAGTGGCACTCACCTCTATGGAGTTCCTGTTACCACTTGTACTGCAATTATAATTGAAGAGCCTTTCCATAGCTGCTTCTTGTACACATGATGATCTTGGCTGGATTTTGCTCAAAAAGTACTATGGCATATCCTTGTTCTCTCCCATGTCTGTCATGGCTGCAGCTTCTTGGAGAGCAGCAAGCTGTAATCCCCCACAATATGTACTGCCCAAGGACAGAATGACATCACAAATCCTGTCTTTTATTGCTACCACATCCACGTACCTGGATATGCAAAATGGATTGGAAATCAAGTATCTTCTTGGTAATAATGCCAGGCAAAAATTGCAACAACCTCAAACACAATCAGGAGAAATCCCCTGTAGCTAAAAGGTATCATAACAAAGATGATGCTTAAATTTGTGCTGAGATCCTTCCAACATCTGATTTTGAATATAGTGTAAGCATTGACCCATGGACCAAGGTCATGTGGCACTCAGCATCAATTTTTCTGTTGATACCTGTGGTTCCATGAGCCATGTACATAAGTTTCTCTGGATTGTTGGAGAGAGTGGCAGCTGCAAAATCTCTTTGGAGGCTGATTTTACACTCGGGGGAAAACCCTACAAACTGAAAAAACCTTCAATGCCTTGGATGTCCCAAGCACATCACGTGGGTCACCCTGAAACACAAGGAACCATATTGCAAGAGACACTAAGAGTATTGGTGCTCTAGGTGGAAGAGAAACAACTGCACTTTGACTGTTTTCTGTCAAAAGTAAACAGCACTTGAGATGAACATGTACACCATAAACTGCATTCTGAGACCACTCAAGGACTTGGTGAGTGACTTAGAGAAGATGATACTTCTGGTGAGACTTCATCAAATGCATGCTGAGTACAAGTGTAGAGCAATGAACAGAAGCTCTCTGCTGGAATGCACCATTAGCATAACATAACTTCCGTTTGCATGAGGGACAGGATTCTGCAACAGTGTAAAGCCTTCCCATCACTAAAAACAGTATCCTTAAAACCTGAGTTTCCCATTCAAGTACACAAGAAAGTAATACAGATCCAGAAAAAGAGAGCAGTCTGATGTAGAGGTTGACCTGTTACAAGTTTTTTGCATGTTAGAAAGAAAGAAACTTGAGGTTAGTCAATCTTGAAATGTATCCCAGTTTCAAAGACCTGCAGAGATGCTGCATGCATGGTGGAAAACTTCATTAGAGTCGTGAAATGCCAGTAAGAAATGGGAAACATGTGAGAACGTCCATTGTCCTATAGAGTGTAAGAGCTCAGCATAGACATTGTGCATTGAAGACTTGCATAGAAGATGCAGCAGTAGCATGATACTGCAGAATCTCATCACCTAGCTACAGGAATGATATCAGCCACCTAGAAATGTGGTTGTTTAAGAGGTGAAAATGTTGCTTTGAGAGACACCTTGAGCTGCAATCTTCTGTTAATGGAACCAGCCTGGGAGCCCAAGCATACCACAGTGCCGAGCCATCTGGTCTGTCTGGAACATAGCATACACTTTGTAATCAGGAATACATCAAGAACTAGCAATTCTGCTGAGAAAGCACAAGACATGAATTTTCAAGCTCCAATGCAGTCTGTCACAATCCTACACTACTCATCCTTCCATAGCACTCACCTGAATGGAGTTATTGTTACCACTTGTACTGCAATTATAGCTGAAGTAAGAGCCATTCCATAGCTGTTTATCACACACTTGCTCAGCTTGGCTGAATTTTGCTCAAAAGGTAGTGTGCAGTATCCTTGTCTTCTACCATGTCTGCCATGGCTGCAACTGCTATAGAATCCCTCACAGTATCCACAGCCCAAGGCTAGAGTCCCATTGCAAATCCGGTGTCTTGTCCATGTACACCTGGTAAGGCAAAACGGTTTGGAATTCCAGTATCTTCCAGATGATGCTTGGCAAAAACTGCAACAACCTCAAATGAAATCTGGAGAAGTACCCTGTAACCATGCATTTCTGTTTTTGCCTATGGTTCCATGAGCCATGTACATAGCTTTCTGCAGATTATTGGAGAGAGTGGGAGCTCCAACATCATCTCTTTTGAGGCTGATTTCATGTTTGGAGAAAAACCCTCCAAATTGACAAAAAACCTCAATGACTTTGACATCCCGAGGACATCACTTGGGGTCACTGTGAAACACAAGGAGCTAAATTGCAAGAGATACTAATAGTAATGGTGCTTTATGTAGGTGGAAGAGAAACAACCACAAGTTATACTTTGACTGTTTCCTGTCAAAGTAAATAGCACTTGAGATGAACATGTACATGCTAAACTGCATACAGAGACTGCTCAGGGACTTGGCATGAAACACAGTTACATTGAGACTTCATTGAATGCACACTGAATATAGCTGTAGAGTAATCTTCACAAGCTCTCTGCTGGAATGATCCATTAGTATGACATTACTTCAGTTTGCAGTAGGGATGGGGTTCTGCTGTCAAGCCTTTCCCTCCTGAAAGAGAAACCCATGAAGCCTGAGTTTCCCATTCAAAACCGGGCAATGGTAAACAAGCAAAACAGATCTGGAAAAAGAGAGCAGGTTGCATAAAACTGAAGTGTTCCCCAGTTACAAACACCACCAGAAATGCACTACCATGCACAATGAAAAACTTCATTAGGGTCTTGAAATGCCAGTTAAGAAATGGGAGATGTGAGAAAATGTCCATAGTCCTATAAAGCTCGAGTAAGACCTTGGTATAGACATTGTGCTTAGAACATTTCAAACTACTGGCACTGTGGCCTTATACCACAATTTCAATTGAATGAAAGAAGAGCACCTTTGGGGAAGAGGAAAAGAGAGGGCTGAGTCAAGAACAATGGCAGCCCACATTGTTCTCTGCCATAGAGTAAGTAACAAGATTTTAGGTGTGGCAGGGTTGAGCTGTGTAAATATTTGGACTGTCATCTTCCCCAGCAGTACCTTGAAATTGGAGAGTTGATATCAATTGCATATCTTAAAGACGCATTTGTTTGAAAGAATGGCTAAGAATGCTGTTTTGAGAGATGACTGGAGCTCCAACCTTCAATCAAAAGGAACTATACTTGTAACATTACCTCAAGGACACCTAATCCAGAGACACATGCACTGAAGTCTCTGATCACTCAACCCACCCTGCTGCTTATTGACTTCAAGTGTAAGTAAACACCTCCCTCTATGAACAACCAAGCTAGAGATACTATTCAAGGATTGCTTGACATACATAAAACCATGTGCAACTATAGTCTGCAGCATTCCTAGCATGGAAGACTTGCAAGTTGCCTGGTTCGTAAACCCTTTTGCAAATGCTTCTCACATATCCATCCCACTTTAGCTGTCTGCTCACTATCCTTATACTTGTAATGTCACCTCAAGGGCAGCTGATCTGAATATGCACGCAATTCAAAGTCTTTGGTCAGTGAACCACCCTGCTGCTAATTGAATTCAAGCCTAAGTAAACAACTTGCTCTATGAACAACCAATTTCAAGATACTATTCAAAGATTGCTTGACATACTTAAAGACATGTTTTGGAAATACTTGATCAAGAAGAATTAATTAAAGAGACTGAAATATGCAAAGATTAGAGACTGTCAAAGAATATCTTATTGCTTAGCAAACAATCATGTTACATTCTCACAATAATCCAATGCTTGGATTATCTTAGCATCATATGCTACTGCCTCCTGCAAAACATATCAATTGCTTTTTCTATACTTATTGTACATATCCCCAAACATACATAGCTCCATGCAAAGAAAACTAACATTGTATTCATAGACTCTCACAAAGGGGAAAAGCAAGAAAAAGGCACAAAGTGCATAATGATCCTGGGCAGTCCTGTCCTTGAGTGATACCATTAAGAATGTCACATCTTGATTTTCCTAAACCTATCGAACTTTGAAAAATCATAGGAAACACTTAAATGAATATTTTCATAATTTGAAAAAAAAAACATTTATTAGATTTCATAAATTTTGAAATATCAATAACAAAAAAAAAAATGTATTTGGATGTTCCTAATCATTGCATTTTAAAAAAGTTTCAAAAATGTAATGCCTTTTTTTTTTTTGAACTTTTTGGTCAGGAACACAAATTTAAATCATGATTTATGATTTTTTTCTAATTTAATTTTAAAATATTTTTATTTTAAATTTTTTATTTGAAAATTAATTGATTAAATATGAATTAATTATGAATTTTCAAAGTTGAAATTGTTGATTTTTTAAAGAGCCATTTTAATTAGAAATATAAAATTTTTAATTTTTAAAATTCTTAATTAAATATCAAACCATATATTAAAACATGCAATTGATAAACATAAAAAAATAATAATTTATAATTATGAAAACATTTAACAAAAAGAGCCCAAAAAATTAATTTAATTATTTTTTGTTTTTTAATCATTCCTTGAAGTGATTCCCAGTGATACCATGTAAGGATAGGTTCGGCCTCCTCCCCTATTTAAAAACCATTACACGAAGTTAGTTAAACATTACTAGTAACTATCCTAATAGGTACTTCATCCAGAAGCATGCCCAAATGTCCTAGGAAAAAATCTCATCCAATAACATGTGCACCTATTAGTTTACAGCGCAAGTTGGCCAGTTTGTTCACCCCTCTTCAAATGTTCCTCAGAACTCCATCCCATTTCAGCTGTCCGCTCATGCTTGTATATCACCCTCTGCAAGCCAAAGTCTCTGAGAATAGATTTATCCTTCAAGAAGTTTACCAGCCATTGTTCTACAGACTCCTTCTGTGCAGTTCTCTTGGCTGAAGCTGCATCTGTCACAAGTTCCTGAGATGTAACAGTGGCCCAGTCTATTGGCAAATGTGATCCCACAGAATCACTTACAGCTTTTGCATATGCTTTGCTAGGATTAGGCACCAGGTCACCTATCCCCATAGTGACATGCATTCCCACTTTGATAGCCAGGAACACCCACTTCAGCCCTTCCAC
>Ga0116231_10006825_pt1 | contig 21403 bp, 17 predicted proteins | sample S1TSphgellanicum_2_FD_89695 | JGI IMG/M metagenome (GOLD analysis project Ga0116231, IMG submission 89695) | Host-associated microbial communities from peat moss isolated from Minnesota, USA - S1T2_Fd - Sphagnum magellanicum MG | ecosystem: Host-associated > Plants > Peat moss > Unclassified...
ACGGCCGCGCGGACGCGGTCGGCCATCTCGCCGATCGGGACGATCTCCTTGTTGGGCCGATGGCCGCAGCGCTTGGCGCCGGCCTGGTCCTCGATGTGGAGGGCGGCGGCGCCGGCCTTGACCAGCGACCGGACGGTGCGTGCGATGTTGAAGGCGCTGGGTCCGAAGCCGGTGTCCACGTCCACCAGCACCGGCGTGTCGCAGACGTCGGTGATGCGGCGCACGTCCACCAGCACGTCCTCGAGCGTGTTGATGCCCAGGTCGGGCATGCCCAGCGAGCCGGCCGCCACGCCGCCGCCCGATACGTACAGCGCGCGGTAGCCGACGCGCGTCGCCATCAGCGCATGGTTGGCGTTGATGGTGCCGACGATCTGCAGCGGCCGCTCCTGGGCCAGGGCGGCGCGAAAGCGTGCGCCGGGCGTATCGGTGGGCATGAGGGGGTTCCTTGCGGTACGGGAGCGGGCGCAGGGGCGCGGTGCGGTGGCGCGGCGGCCCCGGGCCGGGCGCGCCGCCCGCGCGGCGATCAGCCCAGCAGGTGTTCGACGCCTTGGCGCTCCTCGACCAGCTCGGCCAGGGTCTTGTCCAGGCAGGCGCGCGAGAAGTCGTCGATCGGCAGCCCGGTGACCAGCTGGTAGTCGCCGCCGGCACAGGTGACCGGAAAGCCGAAGATGGTATCGGCCGGTATGCCGTAGCTGCCGTCCGAGGGTATGCCCATCGTGGTCCACTTGCCGCCGGTGCCGTGCACCCAGTCGCGCACGTGGCAGATCGCGGCGTTGGCGGCCGAGGCCGCCGAGGAGAGCCCGCGCGCGTCGATGATCGCCGCACCGCGCTTGCCCACCGTGGGCAGGAAGACATCGCGGTTCCAGGCATCGTCGTCGATCAGCCCGGCCACCGGCGTGCCGCCCACCGTGGCGAAACGGTAGTCGGCGTACATGGTCGGCGAATGGTTGCCCCAGACGCACAGATTCTCGATGTCCCGTACCGGCCGGTCGATGCGCGCGGCGATCTGCGACAGCGCGCGGTTGTGGTCCAGGCGCAGCATGGCGGTGAAGTTGCGCTTGGGCAGCCCGGGCGCCGATTTCATCGCGATGTAGGCATTGGTGTTGGCCGGGTTGCCCACCACCAGCACCTTGACGCCGCGGCTGGCCACCGCATCGAGGGCCTTGCCCTGGGCGGTGAAGATCTGGGCGTTGGCGGCCAGCAAGTCCTTGCGCTCCATGCCGGGTCCGCGCGGGCGCGCGCCCACCAGCAGCGCGATGTCGATGTCGCGGAACGCGTCCCGGGCGTCGGCGAACGCGTGCTGGGAGGCCAGCAGCGGGAACGCGCAATCGTCCAGTTCCATCATCACGCCCTTGAGCGCCTTTTGCGCCTTTTCATCCGGGATCTCGAGCAGGTGCAGCGCCACCGGCTGGTCCGGGCCCAGCATCTCGCCCGAGGCGATGCGAAAGAGCAGCGAGTAGCCGATCTGGCCGGCGGCGCCGGTGACGGCTACGCGCACGGGTTTGGCGGTCTGGGGGCTCATGACGATTCTCCTGGTGGCACTGCGTGGTTCGCGGCGGCCGCGCCGCGGGGGTCACATGGCCGCGGCCGGCGCGGTGTCGCAACGCGGAAAAGTGTAATCCTCCGGTGTCTTCGCCCGCACCGGGCCGGAGCCGCCGCTCCCGGCGGCCACCGCGCGGCGCCGGCGCGCGCGGCACCGCCGCTGCGCCCGCGAATTATACGTCAACTCATATATAAGACATAAGATTGCCTTGCGCATGCCGGCCGGATCTGTTTCACTATCGGCTACCGTGTATCGCCCACCGTGGCCGGGCACGCCGCAGCGCCGCTGCGGTCCCGCTGCGGCCCCGGCCAGCCCAGCCCATCATGAACGCCGACTCCACGCCGACCGGCAACGCCGCCGCCCCCAGCCCCAACCCCAAGCGGGCCGCGGTCTATTCGCCCTTGTACAAGCAAATCAAGCGTTTGCTCGTCGAGAGCCTGCGCCGCGGCGAGTGGAAGCCGGCCGCGGCGATCCCCAGCGAGATCGAACTGGCGGCCCGCTTCCAGGTCAGCCAGGGCACGGTGCGCAAAGCCGTCGACGAGCTGGCGGCCGAGAACCTGCTCGTGCGCCGCCAGGGCAAGGGCACCTATGTGGCCACCCACCACGAGCCGCGCTCGCAGTACCGCTTCCTGCGCATGCTGGCCGACGACGGCGCCGTGCCCGTGGCGCACAGCCGCTTCCTCGATTGCCGCCGCCAGCGCGCGCCGGCGGAGATCATCGAACTGCTCGGCCTCCATGCCGGCGCCAGCGTGGTCTTCGTGCGCCGCCTGCTGTACTTCGGCGCCGCCCCGGTCGTGCTCGACGAGATCTGGCTGCCCGGGCGCCTGTTCCGCGGCCTGAGCTTCGAGCGCCTCACCGCCTACTCCGGTCCGCTGTACGGCCTGTTCGAATCCGAATTCGGCGTGCCCATGGTGCGCGCCGACGAGCGCCTGCGCGCGGTCGCGGCCGACACCGACAACGCGGAACTGCTACAGGTCAAGCCCGGGAGCCCGCTGCTGCTGGTCGAGCGCGTCTCGTTCACCTACGGCGACCGCCCGGTCGAGGTCCGCCGCGGCTGGTGCGTGACCCGCGATCACCACTATCACAACATGCTCACCTAGCGCGCCCCCATGCACGTCAGCGTCTTTCCGGTCCGCCCCCCGAATTGCGTCAGAATACGGGCTTGCCTGCGCGTAGGGTTTATCCGCGCGCCGCGCAGGTAGCATTGCCGGCGCACCCACGACCATGATCGATCCCAACTCCCCCCGCCCCGTGATCCGCAACATCGGCATCGGCGATCTGCGCCACTACCGGCTGCCGGTGCCGGGCGTGGTGTCGATACTGCACCGGATCAGCGGCCTGCTGATGTTCCTGTTCCTGCCCCTGCTGATCTGGCTGTTCGACCTGAGCCTGAGCTCGGCCGACAGCTACTACCGCCTGGTCGCCTTCACGCACGGCTGGCTGGCGCGCCTGCTGCTGCTCGTGCTGGCGTGGTCGCTGCTGCACCACCTGTGCGCCGGCGTGCGCTTCCTGCTGCTCGACCTGCACCTGGGCACCGACCGGGCCGCGGCGCGGCGCAGCTCCTGGATCGTCTTTGCCGCCAGCGTTCCCTTGACGCTGCTGTTCGCGCTGTTCCTGTTCGGAGGCGCCTGATGCCGGCCGGCGTGCGGCGGGCACCGGTCGGCGCGCACTATGGCCTGCGCGCATGGCTCATCCAGCGCATCTCGGCGCTGGTGCTGCTCGCCTTCCTGCTGCTGGTGGCCGTGTCGCTGCTGCTGGCCGGGCATGCCGACTACGACGCCTGGGCCGGGGTCTTCGCCCCGCTGCCCATGAAGCTCGTCACCGCGCTCGCCTTCCTGGCCCTCGTCTACCACGCCTGGATCGGCGTGCGCGACGTGCTGATGGACTACATCAAGCCGACCGGGCTGCGGCTGGCGCTGCACTCGGCGACCGTGCTGTGGCTCCTCTACTGCCTGGTCTGGTCCGTGCACATCCTCTGGAGCGTCTGATCCCATGGCCCTGGCACGCCGTCGTTTCGATGCCGTCATCGTCGGTGCCGGCGGTGCCGGCATGCGCTGCTCGCTCCAGCTGGCGCGCGCCGGCCTGAGCGTCGCCGTCCTCTCCAAGGTGTTCCCCACGCGTTCGCATACGGTCGCCGCGCAGGGCGGCATCGGCGCCTCGCTGGGCAACATGACCGAGGACGAATGGATCTGGCACATGTTCGATACCGTCAAGGGTTCGGACTACCTGGGCGACCAGGACGCGATCGAATTCATGTGCCGCGAGGCGCCCAACGCCGTGTACGAGCTCGAGCACCTGGGCATGCCGTTCGACCGCAATCCGGACGGCACCATCTACCAGCGCCCGTTCGGCGGCCACTCGGCCCATTTCGGCGAGAAGCCGGTGCCGCGCGCCTGCGCCGCGGCCGACCGCACCGGGCACGCGCTGCTGCACACGCTCTACCAGTGCAATGTCGCGGCGCGCACGCAGTTCTTCGTCGAGTACATGGCGCTGGACCTGGTGCGCGACGCCGATGGCGATTGCGTCGGCGTCGTGGCCCTGGAGATGGAGACCGGCCAGCCGATCCTGCTCGAGGGCAAGGTGACGGTGCTGGCCACCGGCGGCGCCGGGCGCATCTTCGCCGCCTCGACCAACGCCTACATCAACACCGGCGATGGCCTGGGCATGGTGGCGCGCGCCGGGCTGCCGCTGCAGGACATGGAGTTCTGGCAGTTCCATCCCACCGGCGTGGCCAACGCCGGCGTGCTCATCACCGAGGGCGTGCGCGGCGAGGGCGGCATCCTGCTCAACTCCCTGGGCGAGCGCTTCATGGAGCGCTACGCGCCTACGCTCAAGGACCTGGCGCCGCGCGACTTCGTGTCGCGCTCGATGGACCAGGAGATCAAGGAGGGTCGCGGCTGCGGCCCCGACCGCGACTACGTGATGCTCAAGCTCGACCACCTGGGTGCCGAGACCATCATGAAGCGCCTGCCCTCGATCCGCGAGATCGCGCTCAAGTTCGCCAACGTCGACCCGATTCGCGAACCCATACCGGTGGTGCCGACGATCCACTACCAGATGGGCGGCATCCCTTCCAACGTCCACGGCCAGGTCGTCGCGCCGCGCGGCGGCGCGCCCGACGCGGTCGTCGGCGGCCTGTACGCGATCGGCGAGTGCTCCTGCGTCTCGGTGCACGGCGCCAATCGGCTGGGCACCAACTCGCTGCTCGACCTGATCGTCTTCGGGCGCGCGGCCGGCAACCACATCGTCGCGGCGCTGGCCGGCGGCGGCGCGCACAAGCCGCTGCCGCCCGATGCCGGCGACGCCACGCTGGCGCGCCTGGCGGCGCTGGACGCGCGCGACCCGCGCGCCGGCGGCGAGCGCACCCAGGAGGTGGCCTCGGCCCTGCGCAAGACCATGCAGGCGCACTGCGGGGTCTTTCGCACCGACGCGCTGCTCGCCGAGGGCGTGCGCAAGGTCAAGGTCCTGGCCGAGCGCGCCGAGCGCGTCGCCATCGACGACAAGTCGCGCATCTTCAACACCGCCCGCGTCGAGGCGGTCGAGCTGTCCAACCTGGTCGCCGCCGCGCAGGCGACGATCGAATCGGCGCTGGCGCGCACCGAGAGCCGCGGCGCGCACGCCCGCGACGACTACCCCGAGCGCGACGACGTCAACTGGACCAAGCACACGCTGTGGTACGCCGGCGATCGCGCGCCCGACTACAAGCCCGTGCAGTTCACGCCGCTCACCGTGCCCAGCTTCGCGCCCAAGAAGCGCACCTTCTGACGCACGCCCTTCGACGCGCGTCCGCCAGCGCTGCCCCCGAACCCCTGTGCCTTCCGACCCTTCCCAGCGAGGACCCGTGACGACGATTGCCACCAGCCCCGTACCCCGTCCCGGCCGGGCGGCGCCCGCCGGCAAGGTCCGCTTCCTGATCTACCGCTACGACCCCGATCGCGACGAGAAGCCGCGCATGCAGGAGCTCGAGGTGCAGCTGCACGGGCACGACAAGATGCTGCTCGACGCCCTCATGCGTATCAAGGCCGACGTCGACGACAGCGTATCGTTCCGCCGCTCCTGCCGCGAGGGCGTGTGCGGCTCCGACGCGATGAACATCAACGGCCGCAACGGCCTGGCCTGCGTCACCAACCTGCGCGAACTGGCCCAGCCGATCGTGCTGCGCCCGCTGCCGGGCCTGCCGGTGGTGCGCGACCTGATCGTCGACATGACCGACTTCTTCAACCAGTACCACTCGATCAAGCCCTACCTGATCAACCACACGCCGCCGCCCGAGAAGGAACGGCTGCAGTCGCCGCAGCAGCGCGACCAGCTCGACGGCCTGTACGAATGCATCCTGTGCGCGTGCTGCTCGACCGCCTGCCCGAGCTTCTGGTGGAACCCGGACAAGTTCGTCGGTCCGGCCGGCCTGCTGCAGGCCTACCGGTTCATCGCCGACAGCCGCGACGAGGCCACCGGCGAGCGCCTGGACAACCTGATGGACCCGTACCGCCTGTTCCGCTGCCACACGATCATGAACTGCGTCGACGTCTGTCCCAAGGGGCTCAACCCGACGCGCGCGATCGGCAAGATCAAGGACCTGATGCTGCAGCGGGAGATCTGATGGCCGCGCACGGGGGCGGCGCTGCCGATGGCCGGGCCGATGCCGTGTTGCGGCGCTTGCGCTGGCGCGCCCGCCGTGGAATGCTGGAGAACGACCTGCTGCTCGAGCGCTTCCTGGACCGCCACGCCGGTGCGCTGCGGCCGGCGGCCGTGGAGGCGCTGGCGCGGCTGCTCGAGCTGCCCGACGGCGAGCTGCTCGATCTGCTGCTGGGGCGGTCCGAGCCGCAGGGGGCCCTGGCCGGGCCGGCGGTCACGGATGTGCTGGGCCTGATGCGCGCCGCCTAGCGGGGCCACCAGGGGTGCGGTGGCGGAGTCCGGGAGGCGGCGGGCGCCGGCATGTGCGGTTTGCGGATTGGTCCGCGGCGGTAATTCCTCGAGGATATGGACATGGCACTGGCTCCTTCTAACAACAAGGCGACCCTGAGCTTCAGCGACGGCACCCCGGCGCTCGAGCTGCCGCTGTATGCCGGCACCATCGGCCCGGACGTCATCGACATCCGGGCCCTCTACAACCGCACCGGCAAGTTCACCTACGACCCGGGCTTCCTGTCGACCGCCTCGTGCAACTCGAGCATCACCTACATCGACGGCGACAAGGGCGAGCTGCTGTACCGCGGCTACCCGATCGAGCAGCTGGCCACGCAGTGCGACTTCCTCGAGGTCTGCCACCTGATCCTGCGCGGCGACCTGCCCGACGCCGCGCAGCGCACCGCTTTCGTGCACGAGGTGACGCACCACACGATGGCGCACGAGCAGATGCAGTTCTTCCTGCGCGGGTTCCGCCGCGATGCCCACCCGATGGCGGTCATGACCGGCCTGGTCGGCGCGCTCTCGGCGTTCTATCCCGACTCCATGAACCTCAATGATCCGGCGCAGCGCGAGATCTCGTCGATCCGCCTGATCGCCAAGATGCCCACCCTGGTGGCGATGGCCTACAAGTACACGATCGGCCAGCCCTACATGTACCCGCGCAACGACCTGTCCTACGCCGGCAACCTGATGCGCATGATGTTCGCCACGCCCTGCGAGGAGTACGAGTGCAATCCGGTGCTGGTGCGGGCGCTCGACCGCATCCTGATCCTGCATGCCGACCACGAGCAGAACGCCTCGACCTCGACGGTGCGCATGTGCGCGTCCTCGGGCACCAACCCGTTCGCGGCCATCGCCGCGGGCGTCGCCTGCCTCTGGGGCCCGGCCCACGGCGGCGCCAACGAGGCCGCGCTCAACATGCTCTACGACGTGCAGCGCCAGGGCGGCGTGGCGCGGATCGGCGAGTTCATCGCCCAGGTCAAGGACAAGAACTCCAACGTTCGCCTGATGGGTTTCGGCCATCGCGTGTACAAGAACTACGACCCGCGCGCGCGCCTGATGCGCGAGACCTGCCACGAGGTGCTCAACGAGCTCGGCCTGCACGAGGACCCGCTGTTCAAGCTGGCCATGGCGCTGGAGAAGATCGCCCTCGAGGACGACTACTTCGTCAGCCGCAAGCTCTACCCGAACGTCGACTTCTACTCGGGCATCGTGCAAAAGGCCATCGGCATCCCGGTCTCGCTGTTCACGGCCATCTTCGCCATGGCGCGCACCGTCGGCTGGATCGCGCAGCTCAACGAGATGATCTCCGACCCCGAGTACAAGATCGGCCGGCCGCGCCAGCTCTACATCGGCGCGCCGCGGCGCGACGTGGTGCCGATCGACCAGCGCTGAGCACCCGCGGCCGGCGCGCCGCGGCGCGCGCCGCCGGGCGCAAGCGCCGCGCCGATCCGTCTATGCCCCGTTTTTCCGCGGATGCGCGCGCCGGCGGCCCTTGCGGTGCGGTGCTAGCATGCAACGTTGTCACGCTGATCGCAGGCCTGGAATCCGGGCCCGCGAGAATCGGCCGGCAGGCGCCGGCCGGGCAATTTTGACGAGAAGCTCGTTCGAAAGGGCAGGCACGCCATGATGCGTCAGTTCGAAGCCAACTCCTACCTGTTTGGCGGCAATACCCCGTACGTCGAGGAACTCTACGAGCGCTACCTGGACAACCCCGGCTCGGTGCCGGAGAAGTGGCGCGCCTACTTCGACCAGATGCAGCTCGTACCGGCCGCGGACGGCTCGGCGTCCACGCACGACGTGGCGCATGCGCCGATCGTCGAGTCCTTCGCGATGCGCGCCAAGGCCGGCAGCCTGCGCCCGGCGGTGGCCGCGACCGACCTGTCGGTGGCGCGCAAGCAGGTGCACGTGCAGTCCATCATCGCCGCCTACCGCTTCCTGGGCAGCCGCTGGGCCGACCTCGATCCGCTCAAGCGCCAGGAACGCGCCCCGATTCCCGAGCTCGAGCCGGCGTTCTACGACCTGACCGAGGCCGACATGGACATCGTGTTCTCGGCCTCGAACACGTATTTCGGTCCCGAGCAGATGACGCTGCGCGAGATCATCGGCGCCGCGCGCCAGACCTATTGCGGCACCATCGGTGCCGAGTACATGTACATCGGCGACCCGGCGCAGAAGCGCTGGCTGCAGCAGCGCCTCGAATCGATCCGTTCCACGCCCGCCTTCACGCCCGCCCAGAAGCGGCGCATCCTCGAGCGGCTCACCGCCGCCGAGGGGCTGGAGCGCTACCTGCACACCCGTTACGTCGGCCAGAAGCGCTTCTCGCTCGAAGGCGGCGAGAGCTTCATCGCCGCCATGGACGAGGTGGTGCAGCATGCCGGCCTGTCCGGGGTCGAGGAGATCGTCATCGGCATGGCGCACCGCGGCCGCCTCAACGTGCTGGTCAACACGCTGGGCAAGATGCCCAAGGACCTGTTCGCCGAGTTCGAAGGCAAGGCCGCGGCCGACCTGCCGGCCGGCGACGTCAAGTACCACCTGGGCTTCTCGAGCGACGTCTCCACCCAGGGCGGACCGGTGCACCTGTCGCTGGCCTTCAATCCCTCCCACCTGGAGATCGTCAATCCGGTGGTCGAGGGCTCGGTGCGCGCGCGCCAGGAGCGCCGCGGCGACACCACCGGCAAGCGCGTGCTGGCCGTGCAGGTGCACGGCGATGCGGCCTTCGCCGGCCAGGGCGTGGTGATGGAGACCCTGACGCTGGCGCAGACGCGCGGCTACGGTACCGGCGGCACCGTGCACATCGTCATCAACAACCAGATCGGCTTCACCACCTCCGATCCGCGCGATTCGCGCTCCAGCCTGTACTGCTCCGACGTGGTCAAGATGATCGAGGCGCCGGTGCTGCACGTCAACGGCGACGACCCGGAGGCGGTGGTGCTGGCCGCGGGCATCGCGCTGGACTTTCGCAACGAGTTCCACAAGGACGTCGTGCTCGACATCGTCTGCTTCCGCCGCCTGGGCCACAACGAGCAGGACACGCCCGCGGTGACCCAGCCGCTGATGTACAAGAAGATCGGCGCGCACCCGGGCACGCGCAAGCGCTATGCCGACAAGCTCGTCGCCCAGGGCGTGGTGACGGTCGAGGAGACCGAGTCCATGGCGCGCGGCTTCCGCCAGATGCTCGACGAGGGCCACCAGACCGTCGACCCGACGCTCACCAACTTCAAGAGCAAGTACGCGGTCGACTGGTCGCCGTTCCTCAACCGCAAGTGGACCGACAGCGCCGACACCGCGGTGCCGCTGGGAGAGCTGCGCCGCCTGTCCGAGCGCCTGACGCGGATCCCCGAGAACTTCAAGCTCCATTCGCTGGTCGAGAAGGTCATCGCCGACCGCCGCGCGATGGGCGAGGGCAAGATCGCGCTCGACTGGGGCATGGGCGAGCACCTGGCCTTCGCCTCGCTCGTGGCCAGCGGCTATGCGGTGCGCATCACCGGCCAGGATTCCGGGCGCGGCACCTTCTCCCACCGCCATGCCGTGCTGCACGACCAGAACCGCGAGCGCTGGAGCGAGGGCACCTACGTGCCGCTGCAGAACGTCACCGACCAGCAGGCGCCGTTCGTGGTCATCGACTCGGTGCTCTCCGAGGAGGCGGTGCTGGGTTTCGAGTACGGCTTCTCGACCGCCGAGCCCAACACGCTGGTGATCTGGGAGGCGCAGTTCGGTGATTTCGTCAATGGCGCCCAGGTCGTGATCGACCAGTTCATCTCCTCGGGCGAGGTCAAGTGGGGGCGCCAGTCCGGGCTCGTGCTGATGCTGCCGCACGGCTACGAGGGCCAGGGTCCCGAGCATTCGTCGGCGCGCATCGAGCGCTTCCTGCAGCTGGCCGCCGACAACAACATGCAGGTGGTCCAGCCGACCAGCGCCGCCCAGATCTTCCATCTGCTGCGGCGCCAGATGATCCGGCCGTTCCGCAAGCCGCTGGTCATCATGACCCCCAAGTCGCTGCTGCGCAACCGCGACGCGGCCTCGAGCCTGGACGAACTGGCCCGGGGCGAGTTCAAGACCGTGATCGGCGACGCCGCGGCGGCGGATCCGGCCAAGGTCAAGCGCCTGATCGCCTGCTCGGGCAAGGTCTACTTCGACCTCGTCAACGCGCGCGCCGAGCGCAGCCAGGAATCGGTGGCGATCCTGCGCATCGAGCAGCTCTATCCGTTCCCGCACAAGGCGATCGCGGCCGAGCTCAAGCGCTATCCCAACCTGGCCGAGCTGGTCTGGGCGCAGGACGAACCGCAGAACCAGGGCGCCTGGCTCTACGTCCAGCATCACCTGCTCGAGAACATGAGCGACGGCCAGAGGCTCGCGTACGCCGGGCGTCCGGCGTCCGCCTCGCCGGCGGTGGGCTACTACGCCAAGCACGCCGAGCAGCTCAAGGCGCTGATCGAGGCGGCTTTCGCCAAGTTCAAGGGCCTCGTCCTCACCAAGTAGGCAGGCGGCGCCGGCGTCCCGCCGGCCCTGGCCCCCAAACCCTCCCATGGACCCAAACCATTTCGACGCGCTGCGTGCGCGCCAGCAAGGCTGATCATGTCGATAGTAGAAGTCAAGGTTCCGCAACTGTCCGAATCCGTCTCCGAGGCCACGCTGCTCAAGTGGAACAAGCCGGCCGGCGCCGCGGTCGACATCGACGAGATCCTGGTGGAGATCGAGACCGACAAGGTGGTGCTCGAGGTACCGGCGCCGTCGCGGGGCGCGCTCGCCGAACTGCTGGTCGCCGACGGGGCCAGCGTCGTGTCGGGGCAGGTGATCGCCCGCATCGACAGCGCCGCGGCGGGCGCGGCCCCGGCCGCCGTGGCCGCAACGGCGGCAGCCGCGGCCGCGGCGCCCGCCGCGACCCGCGCCACGGCGGGGGCTGCCGCCACCGGCGCGGTGCTCATGCCGGCGGCCGCGCGCCTGCTGGCCGAGGCCGGGCGCAGCGCCGCGGACATCGTCGGTACCGGGCGCGACGGGCGCATCACCAAGGGCGACGTGCTGGCGGCGCAGGCGCCGCCGCCGGTCCTTGCCCCACCGCCGGCGCCGCCCGCGGCGCCGGCGGTGGCGCGCGCACCGCTGCTGCCCGACGTGAAGGCACCGCTCGACTGGAGCCCGCTGGCCAACCGGCCCGAACAGCGCGTGCCCATGTCGCGCCTGCGCCAGCGCGTGGCCGAGCGCCTGGTGCAGTCGCAATCGACCGCCGCCATCCTCACGACCTTCAACGAGGTCAACATGCAGCCGATCATCGAGCTGCGCAACCGCCACAAGGAACGCTTCGAGAAGGAGCACGGTGTCAAGCTCGGCTTCATGTCCTTCTTCGTCAAGGCCGCGGTGGCGGCGCTCAAGCGCTACCCGATCGTCAACGCCTCCGTCGACGGCAACGAGATCGTCTACCACGGGTATTTCGACATCGGCGTGGCGGTCGGTTCGCCGCGCGGCCTGGTGGTGCCCATCCTGCGCGATGCCGACGCGATGGGATTTTCCGCGATCGAGAAGCAGATCGCCGATTTCGGCAAGCGCGCGGGCGAGGGCAAGCTCTCGATCGAGGAGCTCACCGGGGGCACGTTCTCCATCTCCAATGGCGGGGTCTTCGGCTCGATGCTGTCGACGCCGATCATCAACCCCCCGCAGTCGGCCATCCTGGGCGTGCACGCCACGCGCGACCGCGCGGTGGTGGAGGACGGCCAGGTCGTGGTGCGCCCGATGAACTACCTGGCGCTGTCCTACGACCATCGCATCATCGACGGCCGCGAGGCGGTCCTGGCCCTGGTGGCCATGAAGGAGGCGCTCGAGGACCCGGCGCGCCTGCTGCTCGAGGTCTGATGACGTCATGGCATCGAGCAGACAGGATTACGATGTCCTCGTGATCGGCGCCGGGCCGGGCGGCTACGTCGCCGCCATCCGCGCCGCCCAGCTCGGCCTGCGCGTGGCCTGCGTCGACGACTGGGACAACGGCACGGGCAAGCCGGCGCCCGGCGGCACCTGCACCAACGTCGGCTGCATCCCGTCCAAGGCGCTGCTGCAATCCTCGGAGTACGCCGCGCTGGCCGCGCACGGCCTGGCCGAGCACGGCGTCCGCGTCGGCAAGACGACGGTCGACCTGGCGCGCATGCTGGCGCGCAAGGACACGGTGGTGCGCCAGAACAACGAGGGCATCCTCTTCCTCTTCAAGAAGAACAAGGTCGATTTCGTGTCCGGGCATGCGGCCCTGCGCGCGCCGATCGAGGGTGGCTGGGAGGTCCTGGTCGAGCCGGGCGCGCAGGTGCTGCGTGCGCGCAACGTGGTCGTGGCCACCGGTTCGAGCCCGCGCGCGCTGCCGGGCACGCCGTTCGACGAGGAGCGCATCCTCTCCAACACCGGCGCCTTGATGCTCGAGGAGGTACCGCGCAGCCTGGGCGTGATCGGCGCCGGCGTGATCGGCCTGGAGCTGGGCTCGGTCTGGCGGCGCCTGGGCGCGGAGGTGACCCTGCTCGAGGCGCTGCCCGTCTTCCTGGGTGTTGCCGACGAGCAGATCGCCAAGGAGGCGCTCAAGGCGTTCACCCGGCAGGGCCTCAAGATCCAGCTCGGGGTGCAGATCACCGAGATCCGGCCCGGCCCCAACGGGGTGCTGGTGCGCTACCGCGACGGCGCGGGCGGCGACGACCAGAAAGCCATCGAGTTCGAACGCCTCATCGTCTCCATCGGCCGCGTGCCCAACACCGCCGGCCTCGATGCCCAGCGGGTCGGGCTGGCGCTCGACGCGCGCGGCGCCGTGGTGGTCGACGCGCACTGCGCCACCAACCTGCCCGGGATCTGGGCGGTCGGCGACGTGGTGCGCGGTCCGATGCTCGCGCACAAGGCCGAGGAGGAAGGCGTCGCGGTCGCCGAGCGCATCGCCGGTGGCGCCGGCCATGTCGATCTGGACCTCATTCCCAGCGTCGTCTACACCGACCCGGAGATCGCCTGGGTCGGGCAGACCGAAGCGCAGCTCAAGACCGCCGGCCGCGCCTACCGCAGCGGCAGTTTCCCGTTCGCGGCCAACGGCCGCGCGCGCGCCGCCGGGCATACGGTCGGCTTCGTCAAGATGCTGGCCGACGCCGCGACCGACGAGGTCCTCGGCGTCCACATCATCGGGCCCAGCGCCTCGGAGCTCATCTCCGAGGCCGTGGTCGCGATGTCCTTCCGCGCCTCGTCAGAGGACATCGCACGCATCTGCCACGCGCATCCGACGCTATCGGAGGCCGTGCGGGAGGCCGCCCTGGCCGTCGACCGGCGCACGCTGAACCTGTGACCAGCGCCGGTTGCGGCCGTGACCGATCCGCAGACGGTCCTTGAGTACTTCGCCAGGGCCCTCTCGAGCCGCGGCGGCGTGCCCGACGAGGCGCAGCTGGCCGCAGCCGGCCGGCTCGAGCAGTATCGCGCCGACTGGCTCTCCTACAAGGCACGCCGCTCCAACGCCGTGACGCGGCTCCTCGTGCGGCCGCCGATCCCGCGCGGCGTCTACCTCTGGGGCGGTGTCGGGCGCGGCAAGAGCCTGCTGATGGACAGCTTCTTCGCCGCCGTTCCGCTGGTGCGCAAGGTACGCGTGCACTTCCACGAGTTCCTGCGCGGCGTGCACCAGGAGCTCGAGGCGGTGCAGGGCGCGGTCGACCCGCTCGACGAGGTCGGCTACCGGATCGCGCGCCGCTACCGGCTGATCTGCTTCGACGAGTTCCACGTCTCGGACATCGCCGACGCGATGATCCTGCACCGCCTGCTCAAACGCCTGTTCGACCTGCGCGTGGGCTTCGTCATGACCTCGAACTGCGCGCCGGACGACCTGTACCCCGAGGGGCTGCACCGGGACCGCGTGCTGCCGGCCATCGCGCTGCTCAAGGAGCGCCTCGACGTGCGCAACGTCGACGGCGGCGTCGACTACCGGCTGCGCATGCTCGAGCGGATCGAGACCTATTTCCTCGGGACCGGCTCGGTCGCCGATGAGCACCTGCGCGTGGTCTTCGAAGGCCTCGTCGAGAGCGCCGACGCCGATCCGGTACTGCGCATCGAGACGCGCGAGATCCGCGCACGCCGGCGTGCCGGCGGCGTCGTCTGGTTCGAGTTCAGCGTGCTCTGCGGCGGACCGCGCTCGCACAACGACTACCTCGAGATCGCCGCCCGGTTCCACACCGTGCTGCTCTCCAATGTTCCGCGCATGTCGGCCGGCCAATCCTCCGAGGCCCGGCGCTTCACCTGGCTCGTGGATATCCTCTACGATCGCCGCGTCAAGCTCATCGTCTCGGCCGCCGCGCCGCCCGCCCACCTGTACACCGCCGGCGCGCTGGCGCAGGAATTCCAGCGCACGGCCTCGCGGCTCGTCGAGATGCAGTCGCGCGATTACGCCGCCGCGCCGCGCCGGGTCGGCGACCCGGCGGTATAGTCGGCGTCTCCCCGTGGATCGACGGACGCAAGATCGCCGTGGCGCGTTTACCGCTAGTGATGGTGATGGTGATGCTGCTGGGCGTGGCCGCGCCGGCCGTGCGCGCGGCCGCGTTGCCGGTAGTCGCGCTCGACGCCACGCCGGGCGCCGTTGCACCCGCTGCCAGGCCGGCGCCGCCGGTGCTCGACGCCGCCGGCCTGGCGCAGCGCTTTCCGGCCGGCTCGCTGACCACCGGTGCGCTGGCCGATACCGCGCTGACGGCGGCGCAAGGCGTGCAGGAGCGCGCCGACGCCGCGTTCGAGCTCCAGCGCGAGCACTGCATGCATGTCTTCTTCGTCAACCACTGCCTGGACGTCGCACGCAAGGTACAGCGTGTCAGCGAGCGCGAGGTGCGGCGGGTCACGCTGGAGGCGCACGAGGTGCGCCGCCAGATCGAGGCGCGCGAGCACATCGCCAGCCGCACGGCGGAATTGCAACGCCAGGCGGCCGAGGACGCGCTGCGGCCCCAGCGTGAACGCGAGGCGATGCTGGCGGCGAAGGCGCGCGAGGACAGCGCCGCCGAACGCGAGCTCGATGCCCAGCGCGATGCCCGCACGGCGGCGCAGTCCGGTGCCGACATGCTGCAGCGCCAGCGCGAGCAGCAGGAACAGGTGGCGCGCAAGGATGCGCTGCGCCCGCAGCAGGAGTCCGATGCGCAGCAGGCGTTCCGGGACAAGCAGCAGCAGGCCGCCGACTACGCGCAGACGCGCGCACGCGACCGCATCGCCAACGCCAAGCGGCGCGACCAGCGCAGCGCCGAGCGCGCAGCCCAGGCCAAGGCCGATGCCGCAGCAAGTGCCGCGGCCGCCGCGGCCGCCGCGGCCGCGGCTCATAATTAGCCGGCCGCTCGGGAATCATCCATGCTTCCCCTCTCCCACTGCGTGGGAGAGGGGAGTTGGTCCCCGTTGAAAGCTTCCCCTCTCCCACTGCATGGGAGAGGGGAGTTCGTCCCCGTTACGCGCCGCCGGCGTACCGGCCCAGCGTGCGCGGCTTTTCCTCGGGCTTTTCGAGCTTGATGATGGCTATCGAGAGGTTGTCGCCGCGGCCGCGCGAGCGCGCGCGGGCCAGCTGGACCAGGGCCTCGGCGGCCTCGCGCGCCGGACGCGCGTGGACGATCGCGCCGATCTCGCGTTCCGAGAAATAGGCCCACAGTCCGTCACTCGAGAGCACGAAGCTGTCGCCGGGGCGCAGCTCCTCCGCGCTGCCGAAATCCAGCCGCATCTCGTGGCCGATGCCGATGGCGCTGAACAGCACGTTCTTGTAGCGCTCGGTATCGGCTCCGCCTTCCACGAGCTCGCCATGCTCCGTCAACTTCGAGCCGTAGGAATGGTCGATCGTCTTGTGGATCAGCGTGCCGTCGTGGAAGTGGTACATGCGGCTGTCGCCGGTGTGGGCCCAGACCGCCTGGTCGCCCTTGAGTATCAGCCCGACCAGCGTGCTGTGCGGCTCCATCTCGCTGGCGATCGCGGTCAGGCGCACGACGGCGTGCGCCTCGGATGCGATCTGGCGCAGCAGGGCCTCCGGGGTCGATCCCTCTTCCGGCAACTCCTCGAACAGGTTCTTGGCGGTGGTGATGACCTGATCGGACGCGAGGCGGCCGCCCGAGCGGCCGCCCATGCCGTCGGCCAGCAGCGCCAGCAGCGTTCCCGGGTGGTTCGGGCTGGTCAGGATGGCCACCCGATCCTGCTGGTTCGCACGGTCGCCGATGTGCTCGGCAACGCAGGCCGTGACCTTGAAACTGGGCGATTTTGCGGGGCTTGGCATGGGCAGCGTGGCCGGGTCTCGGTGCGTCGCGTGCTGGCCCATGACGCGGGCCAGCACGCGGAACGGTGCATTCCAGTTTATCAGCCGGTCCGCGGCGGTATCGCTCGTAATCGAGGGCGATTCCGGCCCACGCCCGCGCCTGATCGGGTGTCCAGCCAGGCTGATACGATTGCGGGTTGCGGTCGCGCCGATGCCGGTCCCCCGGACGGGTCGCCGTCATGGGCGCGGCCGCAGCGCAATCCCGGGCCGGCAGGGGGATCATGGATTCCGCAAACGACGAGGGCGGTGCCTCGACCGACGTGCACGAGGCGCGGCGGCGCATCACCGAACTGCAAGTCGAGCATCGTGACCTGGATGCGGCCATCGCGCGCCTGGCCGAGGTCACGGTGCGCGACGAACTGCAGTTGCGGCGCCTGAAGAAGCGCAAGCTGCTGATCAAGGACGCCATCACCCGGCTGCAAATGACCTTGATCCCCGACATTCCGGCGTGAGCAACCGATCGCCAGGACGCGGCCCGCCGGTGGGCGCCGTGGCGCCGGCGGCGCCCGGGCACGCGGTCGCCCAGCGCCGGCAGGAGGTCGCCGACGCCTTTGCCGACGACGGCGCGCTGGCCGGCGCGCTGCCGGGTTTCCGCCGCCGGCCGGCGCAGGAGCAGATGGCGCTGGCGGTGTTCGACGCGATCAGCGAGCGCTCCACGCTCGCCGCGGAGGCCGGCACCGGCACCGGCAAGACCCTGGCCTACCTGGTGCCCGCCGTCCTGGCGGGCGGCAAGGTGCTGATCGCCGCCGGCACCAAGGCCCTGCAGGACCAGATCTTCGAGAAGGACCTGCCGGCGGTCTGTCGCGCCCTGAACGCGCGCGTCGAGACGGCGATCCTCAAGGGGCGCCAGAACTACCTGTGCCGCCTGCGCCTGGAGCGGACCGTGGCCGCGGGGCTGCTCGACTCGCTCGACGACGTGCGCGCGCTGCAGCACATCGATCGCTTCGCGCGCACCACCGTCAGCGGCGACCGGGCCGAACTGGCCCAGGTGGCCGAAGGGGCCACGATCTGGCCGGCGGTGACCTCGACCCGCGACAACTGCCTGGGCAGCGAGTGCGAGCACTTCGAGGCGTGCTTCGTGGTGCGCGCGCGCCGCCGCGCGCTGGCGGCCGACATCGTCGTCGTCAATCATCACCTGCTGCTGGCCGACATGGCGCTGCGCGAGGAGACGGACTCCGAACTGCTGCCCAACGCCGACGTCGTCGTCGTCGACGAGGCCCACCACCTGACGCGGGTGGCCGGCGAGTTCTTCGGCGACGGCTGGTCGCTGGCCCAGATCAACGAGTTCGCCGCCGACACGCTGCGGCTGGGACTGGAGCAGGCGCGCGACGGCGCCGCCTGGGTCGACCTGGTGCGCACGCTCGAGCAGGCCGCGCGCGCCGTGCGCCTGCGCCTGGCCGAGGCCGGCGCGCAGCGGCGCCAGCGCCTGGCCTACGACGACCTCGCCGGTGCGAACTGGACCGCCGCGGCGCCGGTCCCGGCGGCCATCGCGCTGCTCGACGCAGCGCTGGGCGCGCTGGAGGCGGCGCTCGAGCAGAACGCCGGGCGCGAGGCCGAGCTCGACCTGCTGGTGCCGCGCGCGCAAAGCCTGCGCCGGCTGATGCGGCCCTGGCATGCACCCGCGCCGCGCGGCGACGGCTCAGGCGCTCGGCCGAGCGACGGGTCGAGCGACGGCGCGGGCAACGCTTCCAGCGAGCTCGTGCGCTGGGTGTCGGCCAGCGCGCACGGGGCCCAGTTCCACGCCACGCCGCTCAGCTGTGCCGAACCGTTCGCGCGTGCGCGCGCGCAGCGCGAGCAGGCCTGGATCCTCACCTCGGCGACGCTCACCACGGGCCAGCGCTTCGAGCCGTTCCTGCGCGAACTGGGGCTGCCGGGCGCCGTGGCACGCCGCTGGGAGAGCCCCTACGATTTCGCGCGCCAGGCGCTGCTCTACCTGCCCATGCCGATGCCCAATCCGCAGGCCGAGCAGTTCGCCGAGCTGGTGGCCGAGGCCGCATGGCCCGTGGTGCGCGCCAGCCGCGGACGGGCGTTCATCCTGTGTTCGACGCTGCGCGCGGTGGCCCGGGTCGGCCGCCACCTGGAGGCCTTGATGACCGCCGCGGGTGACCACCTGCCGCTGCTGGTGCAAGGGGAGGCCAACCGGCGCACCATGCTCGCCGATTTCCGCCGCCTGGGCGACGCGGTGCTGGTGGGTTCGGTCAGCTTCTGGGAAGGCATCGACGTGCGTGGCGATGCGCTGTCGGTGGTGGTGATCGACAAGCTGCCGTTCGCCCCGCCCGACGATCCCGTGGTTGCGGCGCGCATCGGGCAGCTGCGGCGCCAGGGCCACAACGCCTTCCAGGACTACCAGTTGCCCCATGCGGTGACGCTGCTGCGCCAGGGGGTCGGCCGCCTGATCCGGGACGACACCGACCGCGGCGTGCTGATGATCCTCGACGAGCGCCTGCTCAGCCGCTCCTACGGCAAGACCATACTGGCGAGCCTGCCCCCGTTCGCGCGCACCCGCGACGAAGCCCAGGCCTGCGCGTTCGTCGCGCCGTCTGCTGCCGGACGCGATCCGGCGGTCGCGCCCTGAGCGGGGCCGGCGCGGCTGCCGCCGGCGCGCGCCGTCAGGAAATGGCCAGTTCCTTGGATTTGGGGAAGTTGGCGCGCAGCACTTCCTCGGCGCCCTGGCGCAACACCGGCAAGCCGAGCCGCTCGTAGGAGTGCATCATGATGCCCAGCGCATGCTCGAGCGCCGGCGCGCCCTGGTACTCCCGCACCGCCGTCTGGGCGCGGTTGATGGCCGCCAGGTAGGCCCCGCGGCGATAGTAGTAATCCGCGACCTCGACCTCGTGGTCGGCCAGTGCGTCGCGCAGGAAGGCGAGGCGCAGCCGCGCGTCGGGCGCATACCGGCTGTCCGGGAAGCGCGTGAGCAGTTCCTTGAAGGCCTCGAAGGACTCGAGCATGGCCTTGGGGTCGCGCTCGCTCACGCGGTAGCCCACGAGCGGCCCCAGCAGCAGCGGCGGCTCGATGAAATTGACCAGGCCGCGCAGGTAGTACACGTAGGCGGCATTGCCGCTGGTCGGGTTGAGCTTGAGAAAGCGGTCCGTCGCCGCGATCGCGTCCGCGGTCTCGCCTTCCTTGTAGTAGCAGTAGGCGATCTCGATCTGCGCCTGCTGCGCGTAGCGCCCGAACGGATAGCGCGCCTCGAGCTTCTCGTACAGTTCGCGCGCCTTGCTCCAGGCGCCGGCCTGCAATTCGGTGCGGCCCTCGTTGTAGAGCCGATCGGCGTCCCACTTCGCGGTAGCATCCTTCTCGAAGCCGCTGCATCCGGCCAGCAGCGCGCCCAGCACGACCGGCGCCAGGAGCCGGCGCAGCATGCGGGCGCCCGGGAGTGCCGTTGCGGGCGGGTTGGTGCGGGAGGAATCCATGAGCGCTGGTGCCTGACGTATGTGGCGACGACGAACCGCCGATTGTATCAACGGCGCCGGCAGGTGCGGATGATGCATGAGCCGGCGCCGCCGCAGGACACGGGCGATGCGCATGCCGGCCCCGACGACGCCGGCCTCGACGAGCCCGAGCTCGACGACCCCGAGTTCGACGCCGGCACGGCGCTGTCCCCGAGCGCCGCGGCCGATGCCCCGGTGCACCACCTGGTCGTCGGCGCCGGGGGCGACGGCGAGCGGCTGGACAAGTACCTGTCGCAGCAGTTGCCGCAGCTGTCGCGCAGCCGCCTGCAGCGCTGGATCGCCGACGATGCGGTGCTGCTCAACGGGGCCCCGGCGCGCGCGCGCGCCGCGCTGCGCGCCGACGACCGCATCGAGGTGCGCGAGCGTGCGCTGCCGCAGTCGGCTTCGTTCGTGCCCGAGGCGATGCCCATGCCGGTGGTCTGGGAGGACGAGACCCTCATCGTCATCGACAAGCCGGCCGGACTCGTGGTCCATCCGGGCGCCGGCAACTGGAGCGGGACGCTGCTCAACGGCCTGCTCGCCTACGATCCGCGCCTGGCGGCGCTGCCGCGCGCCGGCATCGTCCATCGGCTCGATGCCGGCACGACGGGCCTGATGGTGGTGGCGCGCACCGCCGCGGCGCAGCGCGAGCTCGTGCGCCAGTTGCAGGCGCGCACGGTGGCGCGCGAGTACTGGGCGCTGGTCGCCGGGGCGATCGCGCCCTCGATGACCATCGATGCGCCGCTGGGCCGCGACCCGCGCAATCCACTGCGCTTTCGCGTCAGCCGATCGGCCACGGCGCGCGCCGCGCGCACCTACGTGCGCCGGCTGGCGCAGTGGCGCGTGCCCGCGCCCGACGGGGCGACCGTCGAGGGCACCATCTGCTGGGTGGCGTGCCGGCTCGACACCGGGCGCACGCACCAGATCCGCGTCCACCTCGAATCGGTGGCGCATCCGCTGATCGGCGATCCGCTCTACCGCCACCACCTGCCCGCCGCGCTGGCCGCGCGGCCGCTGCTCGGGCGCCAGGCACTGCACGCCTGCCGCCTGGAGCTCGAGCATCCGGCGAGCGGCGCGCCGATGGCCTGGTCCAGCGCACCGCCGGCCGACCTGTACGGGCTGATGCGCAGCCTGGGCGCGAGCGCGGCGCAGCTGCGCGCGCCGGCGCGCATGTCGGTCGCGGGCGACGCGGCGGGCGGCGCGGGCACGGCGCGCGATCGTGCCGATGATCCGGTGAAACACGCGACGCACGATGCGACG
>Ga0116231_10006827_pt1 | contig 21399 bp, 13 predicted proteins | sample S1TSphgellanicum_2_FD_89695 | JGI IMG/M metagenome (GOLD analysis project Ga0116231, IMG submission 89695) | Host-associated microbial communities from peat moss isolated from Minnesota, USA - S1T2_Fd - Sphagnum magellanicum MG | ecosystem: Host-associated > Plants > Peat moss > Unclassified...
AAGACTGCAACAGAAGTGGGGAAGCTTTATCAATTTCAGATCTTGAAAGATTAAGTTTATTTATTACCTCCACCACTCCTGTAGAGTCATTGAGAATCCAACTACTATCACAAGGAACATCTGTGTTTTTGAGTCTAGACACCCAAAGGTCATTGACTGTAGGAAACATAGCTTTGAAGAAAGTACACAGCAATTTAGAAACATCAGTCAGAGAAGTAGAGCTGGCTGCACAGATAAATCTAGGTATAATTGGGTTTTTATGAAACTTCCAAACAGCACAAAGAAACGGGAGACGAGGGCCACACTTAACACCTTTAAAATTATGAGCCTTATTAAAGGAGAGATGAAGTTTCCAGACCAAACAACAACTGATCATAACAGCAATCTGCAAGAGGAAGTGAACAGAAAAAACCTCACAAAAAGAACAGAAGATGCACAAAAGAGCAGATATGTAAAATAGAAACAGATCTCCATACTTGATGTCCACCATCAAGACTTTGAAGTTGACAAGACTTCTGGAAAAGAAGTTCATTTTTAAGCTTCCACTACATTGAAGTTACAAAGAGACTCCATTGACCTCAGCTCCTCCTTGCTCTTTAGACAAACCAATTTAAAGAATTTGACTTCTAGAAAAGAAATCTTGCCCAATAGAAAAATGGCATTGTGTACAACTCACACTTTTATTATGAGATCTGAGTGGCAAAAACTTGTCTAATGAGGTGAGAAATTGGAAGAATGCAACAAAAGAGAGAAGATTCATCTAAATCTGATCTGGAGAGGTTCACAAAAGTGAGAACATACACAACTCTGGAGAGACTTTAGACATCCAACTATTTGGGACAGTGAATGGAAGTTGAAATGACATTTACAAACCTATGGTTGGCACGGTTTATGGAACTTCAAAGCTGCACAAAGAAAGGGAATAGTGGGTATTCAAGTTTTGATGAAGAGAAGTTCCAGACTATTAACACCAGCATTAGTAGCACTAATAACTTAACTGCTCAATTAAAGAAAAGTATTGTGTAGTACTCTAAATTGCCAATTCTTCAATCTCATTTTCAACGCAAGAACACTACTGTTTCTGAAGACTTCAAAACATCTTTCAATGCATTCAGTGGGAAGCACTTTGTAGAAAGAAATCAAACATATACATGTATCCAACAAGTTTGGAGGAAATCAAGGTACCTGACCATCAGCACCAGCAGAAAAGACCGAGCGATGGTCAGGAGAAGCAGCCAATGCCAGCACATCAGCATCATGACGAGTTTGAACCTGCAGCAGGGTGCCTTGTTCGGCATCCCAAAACTGGGTGCTACCACTGCTGTCACCACTCACAATGCTCCCATCCCTAAATTGCAAGAGTTCAATGTCAATTCCACCACTACTAACATATGCAGCTCTGAAGAATATTGGGCCTACAGGATCGTATATGGGCTTAGTACAAGGGAATATGTGGCCTAACTCCAAAATTACCTTCAAGAAAGATCATGAATACAATAATCTTCTCAACAAAAAAAACTAGCCAAACCTCTGCAAAGGTTGGTACCTTAAAACCAACAAGTCCCAGATACAAAAATCTGATGCACTCCCCTTGCCCCCAATACCAGCTGTGATTCTGTAAACTTCACGATTGCTGGCAATATCCCAGCATCGTATGCACCTGCTTAACAAAAGATAATTCTCATGAGCATCAAGAAATCTCCAAACTCACAGTTAATGGTCAGCAGAACCAGATGAAGAAAATTCCTTTTTATGTCAAGGAAAAACTCCAGGTAAGGTCTTAAAGACAAAGAAGAAGAAATACATGGAAGAGACAAACTTGTTAGAGATGAAAGTATAATAGTTTGTACTACTATAAACCTAGTAGTATTAACAGCAGTGACAGTCTCTCTCTTGAACAAAAACCATCAACAGTAACATACATGATAGAAACTTTACTATCACAACATACACACTGAATTCATCAGCTCCCTAAAGCAGATACAGGCCACATTGTTACAGGGAACATGTTCACAAAAGAAACTCGCTTACCCATCTGATCCACCTCCCAGCAACCGTGTGCCATCCCAAGTCCATGCTACACTCAGTATCCGACCTGCTCACACACCCAAATAGGAATAAATCACCTCCAAAAACTCATAACACACAGTTCAAAAGTTTGATAATGTCAACAATTAAATCTATGGATCCACAGAAGAAATCCCACAAGTGCCATCCACATCAGGTGATACCCAGGCTTATTAGAGGCAACAAATAAGTATGAAATTGCAGAGAGATCTTGACAACAACAATTTGAAGCTAACATGACAGTGAGTGCAGTCATAACCGGAGAGTTTCTCACAAAGTGTCAAACCATCACCTTCATCACAAAGACCAGTAACAAGCTCCTATGACTACTGACCAACTTCATCAGTTCCCAAGAGTGGTACCAAGGCATATTAGAGGGAACAAGCAAGAAAATTACAAGAGCTCTGACATCAGTGTACAGTCCTCACAGTCAAACAAGGTCCTTGCAGATGGAAGATGGGCCAAAGAGATCTCACCTTTCACTCGTGGGAATGACTGGCGATAAATCATACCCAGTTGCTTGTCAGAAACTGCAAAAATGCGCACACATCCATCTTCACAAGCAACTGCCACTCTTTGCTCCCTGTTTTCAGGGTCCTGCTCATCCTGACTACCATTGCTGCTTGCATCCTCACTATCACTGCCACTTTCATCCTCCTGGCTGCCTCTACTTTGCAGAATCCCGCTACTCCTCATCATAGTTTTTGATCTCATCACATGTTCTGCAGCCAGCTGCCACACAGCACCACCCATGGACTCCACAGCTTCCTGCAAACCATGGAAACCTGATCATATTGAAGGACAACAATGTCCAAAACATAAATGATGATAAGGTCCAGAAGGAAGTGAAGTTGTGTGGAAATCCCTCCCACACATAAGGCTGGTGGAATTTCACAAATATCATACACCTTTGCATCAGGTTGAATGTTGTAGGGGATGAACCCTTACCTTAGGTTGAAGAGTTCGCAAATTCCACTCTGTGATAAATCCATCAAGACCAGCTGAGAATAATCGACCATGTGGCTCATCTTCATCTTCAGATTCACACCATACCAATGATGAAATCTCTGCATCTTTTCTACCTGCAATCCTCTGAGAAGTGTTCCAGACCAACACTCAGACAACATCAGCTCAAATGAACATTTGAGCTGATGGGTTCTCTTCAAAACATTTCCAAACTGCTGCACTCCAAAGTTGCAACCCTTGCATGCATGCCATGAATACACTCCAAGTTATCCTGAACCTAACTTCTTCTGCAATATTTCAACTGGAAAGAACAAAACCAACTCGACCAGTGGAGCACACACGGAACCACATTCCCAAAGGACTCAAAAAACAAAGGACTACACCAACACTCCTCCATAGCTTCAAACATACGATCCAACAGACCCTCGAAGTCTACCAGCAGCAGCAGTAGCAGCAACAACAGTGTCCAGGAACACCAGATGCACACTAGCGTAAACAGAAACACACAACAACGAGGAGGAAGGAGAGGTGGAAAACGCAAGTTCTTACCAATTGACAATGCCAGCCAACAGAGCCTGCAGCAACACTCCAAATCTCGATAGCTCCATTCTCTCGCGCCGCGGCTACCAGTGTCCCGTCGAAACTGGTGGCTAGAGCTACTACCGCACTCGGCGTCCAGTCTATCTGCCGGCATCTATGAACCTCCAGCATTATGATCTGCCTTTCTCTATCTCCTTAGGAGGAAAGGAGAATTCTTCCTCAAGGGACAGCAACCGAAAATCGCTGCAAACAGCATTGAAACTTGTGAGAGACGAACGAAGAAAAGACCAACGAATCCCACCACAATCTCTGTCTCTGTCTCTGTGTTGTGGAGGTTTGGGGTTTAGCCGGAGGTCGGGGTTTGCAAGGAAAGAAAGAGAGGCTGCAGGAGCTTGGATTAGGGTTGAGAGAGAGAGAGGCGCAAATTAGGGTTTGAAGCGCACCAAGCGATTTTGTCACCATTCGGCCGAGAGTTCTTTTTATTGTTTCCTCTCTATATGCGAGAGTTTCCGAAAAGGGATCCGGAAGGTGCGCAGTGAAGCGGCAATAGCAGCAGGAAAAGCTCAAGGAAGCGCGAAGAAGCAGCAATAACGGCAGGACTATTGTAGCTTTGGGTTTTACGATGGAACCCTAACTAAGCTGGACTGGAGCTTTTTATGGTTGAGATGAAGAATTCCATCGAGGACTTGATTCTCATTTCGTGAAATCGAAAGCAGGGATTCGACCTTGTACCCTTCTTCTGCAATTCAGTTGTTTGTGTTTTTCCTGTTGCACGCAAATCCTGTAACCTTAAGACTGAAACCTGTGCATCGGTATGGAGATAGAGGGAATTATCGATCAGAAAGCAGCTTGGAGGTTATTAGAGCTTATTTAGCTTTGTGAGATTTTCTTGCGGCATATTGCAGGAAGTTAGATGGAGAATGAAGAAGTTCTGGGCTTAAGGGTTAGGGTTTAGGGTTTCAGTGTTGAGGTGTGAGAAAGAGAGAGAGGAATGGAGAAGGAGAAGGATTTGGAGGTTTTCAGAACTTGCTTAGCTTTGTGAGGTTTTCCTGCGGCATATTGCAGGAGGTGAGATGGGGAAGAAAAAGCTCTGGGATTGAGTTCTAGGGTTAAGGGTTTCAGTGTTGAAGTGTGAGAAAGAGAGAGGAATGGAGAAGGAGAAGGATTTGGTGATAGAACCGCCTTGGCTACCCCCACCAGTATTGCAGCTTGATGACAGCCGATACCAAGGTCGGTTGTCTTATCTGTGCCCTACTCTCAAACTATCTCAGCTTTGCCCTTCTTTTGTGAGCAAGAATGGACCTGCAAGCTTGGTGTTGGAGTCGGTCTCTTGTGGTCTGCAGCCAGCTTCAGTGTCTTGTACAGAATCTACGATGGTGAGTTTTCCAATTTCAAATCCATCTTCTGTGATGACTGCATTGGAACTGACTCCAGTGCCTGCTTCGGGACATACTTCTAGTTGTCTGCAAGTTCCAATTTCCTGTGAAGGATCCTCATTGGTGACATCTGCAATCTTGGATCCAAATTCTTTGATGGCAGTGCCCAACTTAGCCTCTTCACCTGCTTCTGTAGATCCTGGTTTTGTCAGCCGCCATCCTGAACTCCCTCTGTCTCTGGTTCCATCTTCTGTCAATCCTTCTGGCTCTGACGGTTTCCCATCTTCTTCTTCCTGTGCCTCCTCTGTTCTTATCTCTGATCCCTGTCACACAACTGTTGCTGCACGCCTGTTGGGTTGCTCCATGTGGGATTCAGCTTGTTCTGGAACTGATGCCTCTGCAGCCAACAATTCCATATCATCAGTTGGAATTCCTAGTGCTGTCACAACTCCTCTCTCTATGGAAGGAATGAATGTTGAAGTACTCTGGTCTGAAAAAGTCTTTACAGCAGATCATTCATCTGCTCAGGAGGAAGTTTTGGTGGGCAAACCATCTCAGGTGGTGGCTACAGCAGATTCCTCACAAAATCCTCCAGGTGAGTGTCTTTGTTTCAAACTGTATTTTATCCTACTCATGTGTATGAGTTGTAGCAGCAATTTGCAAGACGCCTGTGATGTTTCTCACAAACTTCACAGCTGTCAGTTCTAAGTCCTGACAATGTGAGTCATTTCAGCATGTCTCATTTGCAATTGTGTATCCTGTTCAGCTCTGCAGATTATCAGAAGATCAGTGTTGCCAGCATTGCTGAAGAGAATGCTTGGTGTTTTGAAAGGATTTCTGAAATGTGTCTTGAAACCTAGACTATTTACTTACATGAGAGCATGATTATGTTGTGCTGGGTCAATTTTCCAGGATTGATGCAGAAGACCACATTTGTGAACAATGCAAAAGAGAATGATGTTGGGTTACCAGGACCTGAGACAGCACACTCTGGAGCTGCCATGGCCAGTGATGGTTGGGAAGCAAGGGAGAGCGTTTCTCCAGAGAATATGGATGCAATTGAAATGGAGCTTGAGGAAGGTGAAATATCAGGTGAATGGGAACAAGATGAAGATTCTGAGGCTGCTGCTGCTACAACATATGAAAATGGAGGGGTACCTCAAAATCAAATGCAAAGCTCAACACCCGAGCTATTGGAGGCAATTGCTGTTGCACATCAGAAGGCAAATCAAGCTTTGGTTGCTGCACTTAGTTCAAACCATCTTGATAAGAGTCATACCAGGAACAATAAGCGACGGAAGGGTAAAGGTGCCATTGCAAGGCAGCGAAAGAAACTAAAGCTCAAGACATTGAAAGAAAGTGATGAGAAGAGGCTTCAAGGTAATAGTACAAACTCAATCCAAATCTTGTACTCTCATTCCAGAACGTTAGTTTTTCATGTCCATTCAAGTGTTGTCTTTGGTGATGCAGAGGGTAAAAGTGCCATCTCAAAGGATGGTGCCAAACCTGCTGAGGAATCTGACTCAAAGACTGGTGAAAAGCGAAAACAGTCAGGAGTCAACAAGGTTTCACTAAATAAGAAACCAGAGCATGTAGAGGTGCTGAGAGAGGTACTCAATATATCAAATATGCTTGTCAGCTGTCAAAGATGCTTGTGCAGGCTTGATGTTGGCTCACTTGGTAATCAACTGCCCTACTTCTTGGGTTTACACTGATGGTGTCGAATTGCTTGTCTCTGTCTGCAGGAGAACAAGGGTTTGCTTTCTTCACTTATTGAAGAAGAAGTTGGGCTGTGGACCACAGATATAGGTGATGAGCAGATCACAAGCGCACAGGTCTGTCTGCTGGATTTTTATATTCCTTCCCTAACCACCAGTGTGATGGATCAAAACAGTGCATCCATTATGACTTCAGAACAAAGTAGAAGACCTGTTTCTATGGTTGTAAGCCCTAAGCACTGTTAGTGGATAGTGCACATAAGTGGTCAGGAGAGCACTGGTTTGAACCCCATAACATATTTTCCACTCTTTGTTTTGAGTCAGTTGTCCCCAGAACTTCCTGAATGTGTTACAGCTTTTCTTTGAGAATTAGGTTTTGTGGTAGAATGGTTTTTTGAGAAAAAAAGAGTCTCATGCAGGTTGAAATAGAGGGTGACAACAAGAAGAAGATGCGGGGCCCCATAACAGCTGAAAGGAAAGCCAAGAAAAAGGTTCATTCTTTTTCCCTACTCCTTCTGCTTCAATTTTCATATGACAGCAAGCTGACAATGGTAAGAGACCATTCAATTTCTTGGGTAATGTGTCATAAAATGTGGACCAGTACCTACAAATATATGTACTTCTTTCTGACTCAGAATTTGGTGCAAACTGACTTTTGTGAGAAGATTGCCTATCGGATAAAACGTGCTCGGAATGAACGGAAGCAGGGCATCGTTCGCAATCGCATGCTGTTAACTTCCAAGCCTACAAGTGTACCTTGCACTTTTTTTTTGAAGGGCCGCTGTACACTGGTATGTCATGCTGTTTCTTTGTCTTTATTGCATATCGAGTGCTCAATTGTTTCCTGGACATGGACCGTGCTTAGCATCCTGAATCTCTGTCGCTCTTGACAAAGTCTACTTTGGTATAGGTTATCCAGACATCTGTTGCTTTGCTAGAGATACTAATAGCTTTCTTTCTGTCTGAAGGGAGCAGATTGTACCTTCTCACATGATGTGGTTCCAGTGACCAAGTCAGAGGTATGTAAATGTTTTCATGCAAATAGATGGGAGAAGAGCAGATAGTTGCTTTGCCATATGAGGTGTCTATTTATCAGATTGTTGCATGGGAAAACAAAACAAAAGATGGGATGAAGTTGAGGGACACAAATTGACCATACTGTGTTCTTCTTGGGTGGCACATTTCAACTCAAGAAGGCCACCTCATATGGTTCTGAACATTGAGCTGTCTAAGCTTGACAGTGTGGTGGCTGATGGGTACTGGTGCAGCCTTGCAAATTTTTCATGATCAATCGCTGCTTGAAGGGTGATGACTGCCCGTTTTCTCACTCATTGAACCTATTTCCTTGTAAATTCTTCCACACACGAGGTCTCTGTTTGGATGGTGATAACTGCCCCTTCTCACATGAGGTATGATGGGCAATTTTTACCAAGTGTTTTTTAATGTCTTTTCTGAAACTCTCAAGTACAGCTTTCTTGCATGGATTGTACAATATCTGGGTGTAATCAGTGACTGATAGCAGCATGTGGTTGTATGATTTGCCATGAAATAGCTCTGATTTAGTTTTTAACTTCCATGTGCAGCCATTGACCGAAGAGCAACGCAAGAACCTTCAAAAGCGTTTGGAGCATGACAGCAAGGAGCGACGAACTGCCTCAGGGGCCCAGTTGGTTGTAGCAACATCTGCTATAACCTCATTAGACACACATCCTGACAAAGATTCTGCAGCAGACTATGCACCAACCTGGAACACCAGCCCAGCCGAAGCTTTGGGCTGGAATGTTTCAACACCTGAATATATGCCTTCTAGTGTTCTGTCCTGTGAAAACACTTCTATTCAGAGCTCAATGAATTCTTTTAGGGCTGAATTTCCTAGTACACCACAGGTAGAATCCTATGAAAACACTTCCATGCAGAGCTCAATGAATTCTTTTAGGGCTGAATTTCCTAGTACACCACAGGTAGAATCCTATGAAAACACTTCTATGCGGAGCTCAATGAATTCTTTTACGGCTGAATTTCCTAGTACGCCACAGGAAGAATCATTGTTAGAAGGCTCAAACAATTTCCCAGAAAATCATGTAGTCTCAATCCTCGAGAGGAAATGTGAAGGAATACCAAGTGAGAATGCAGTGCTCCAAGCTGCAAAGAGGGCAGCAGCAGCAGCAGCAGCAAAGGCAGCAGGGACTAGTGCTGCTGACAAGCTCACCTTTGGCAGATCTACTCCTGGACTTCGGGCCAGCCCTGGATTGACCCACAGCATCTCAGCAGGGAACATGATCCGCTTGCATGGTCAAGGAGGGGATACTAGAGCTATGGAGCCTTTGCAGCGCTCACTTGAGAGTGACTTAGGGAATGAAATTTTGGACAATGGGGCACGAGCAAAGGTTGGCAGAAATGTAGGAGTAGGTTGCAGCTTTGTTTTAAGTGATAGCAGTTTTGGAGTAAGTGGGGTTAGAAATCAGGTTCAGGAAAGGGAAAAGGAAATGCATAGGAGTGGTGGAAGCCTAGATGTTGTAAGCAAGCTCCCTGGATCATCAGGATGTAAAGATTCATCGTCGCCTGTTACAGGGGAGACTCCAGTTGACCAATTTAGGACGCACGAAGCAGCAGGAGAGCAAACTAAGGGCAGCCCTGAATTGTTGGAGTCTCCAAGTACAGAGAGGGTCACAGCTGTTTACACCAGGCGAAAGAAGGTGGATATCCTACTGAGACAAGCGTTGGACTTATGATGGGTAATAAGATTCTATTCCAATGTGAAGAGAGGAAGATGGTCTGGGCAGATGACACATAAGCGTTTGATGAGAGGATTGAATAACTATGGGGAGACTAATTTGCCTATCTACTTTGTCTAGTTTTTTAGTGCACAGAGATACAGACTGAGTTTTTATCGGCCTGAATTTGTGTGGGCCTGGCCATGCATTACTGTTCATAGCACACTCATACTTGAATTCTTGACAGGTAGACCAAATGTATGTCTTCAACTGAACTGCTTGCCTTCTCTTGTGTTCTTGCTCTTGTTGTTGAAATGTTCAACAAGTTGAAGGTGAAAACTTTGACAATCAACATCCTTGTGAATTGCATGTCATATGGACTACCTTGGGATGAGGTTTAGAATTTTGCATCTTGAGGAAAGATGGAGATCATTATGTGGGAAATTAGTCTGAATGAAGTGAAGTTTGCTTGGTCCTTCCTTATATGTATGTCTCTCTATGTGTTTTAACCTTAGATGCACTCATGTTCATAGACAAGCTAAATGAAGTCAAGCTTGCCCTCACAAGCTTGTTGCAACTTGAATGAGTATACTATTGACTTTAGCTAAAAAGAATGAACACTTTATGGTTTGCAGGTATGTCACTTGCTGGCAAAAACAATGATGCACAACTCAAGAAACTGGCCACCCAAAAAGAAGGAAGAAAGGCTTAGATGGTCATTGCATAATGAGTTATAAGAAATGTATGTTTTGTAAATAAGAAGACCTGAATAGGCCCCTTTGGATTTATGCAATCATCAAAGTTTTTTATATGCCAAGAAAACATGATTTACAACCTCATCAATCATAACCTAACTTAACTCTATCTAATGTTTCATGTTCAAGGGTGGGGATGAGGAAGTACCTTGCACACTATTTTGGAGTGCTATTTGGATGTGGGAAACACTAGAAGAGGTTCACATACCAAAGTTGGTGGAGATCCTCTCATGTATCACATGCTCTCCATCTATAAAAAGCATGTATTTTTTAGGCATCCATCAAGAGTTTATCATAAAATTGGTTACGTTGTAAAAATGAATGTATGTCATGTTGAAAGCATTTCAAATATTTTATAAATTAAAAAAGAAACACAATGAAAGCATTGGTTACAATGGTTCAAGAATCTTTTCAACATTTTGTACTCAATTCAAATATAGATTCAATCCAAATTTCTTCCACATGTTTTGATAATATATTATAAACATTGTTACGTAAAGGTATTAATGACATACATCATTAATGCAAATTTTGATGTTAAAACATAAAAACCTAAACATTAGTTCAATTATTTGATCGTTACTGTTGAGGTGACAAAATAAAAATGATTCCTTTGTAAAGTCTCAAGAATAATGTTTCGAGTTCGATTAAACTTGATCAATACTCTCGATCTTATTGAAAATAATGCATGAATACTAATTGTAATGTTTCATAAAAGTTATGTTATGAGTTTTCTTGAATAACAATGTGTCATGTCAAATTGATCACTCATTTTATTTTTCATAATGTTATGCAAATGTTTATCATCCATGAACACAAAAATAACACCATGTGTTTTGAACTTGACAACGTACTCCAACAAGCAAAACACTTTTTCTTCACCTTTCACTTGATGATTTCATATGTTATGTACAACAACTACATCAATTTCTTGAATTGGTATATAAATGAAATGAAAAATAACATAAAAAATCATACGTTTCTATTACCACTTGACATGAAATAGACTTCATTGTTGTCTTTGTTTTAATGCATTTTAACTTCATAATTATTTGTCAATGAGTAAGTTATGAATAACAATCCTTCTATCACACATTTGTTAGTACCATCAATTTGAAATTGTTCATTTGTTCCAAGCCCTTCCAAAACCTTTGAATTTTTTTTAAACTAAATAATTAATCGTTTGTTTTGCAAAACTTCTCAATTTCTCATTCATTTATGAACATTGATGGACATATTTATAGAAGACCACTCAATCACATGAAAGAACATATTTATGATATAAACCATGCACATTCTTGCGTAAACTTTTTCTACAATTGAGCATGCACATTTTTTAACTATCTTTTGTAAGTCCAACCATTGTACCTTTGTCATCAACTCTTCCAAATCTTAATGTAGAACAATATCATACATCAAAATCCCTATAATAACAAACTTGTTTTTTTAAATAACACATTTTCTTTTTCATATTTTGAAAATGTAATATTTGGGTTTGAAATAAATCATATATATATATGGAAGATATTTTGTGCAATTAACAAATATTAACATTTTTTTATTTCAATTACTCAATTCAATTGTACAAACTATTATTGTTATTTGCATACTATTTGTGAAGAATTGAAACATCTCTGAATGTTTTTGTGAGGAGAGATGTTTCAATGCCTCACAAATAGTTTTTCTTTTGTGTGGCAATGGTCAACATCTTTCCCCTTGACCTTGTAACTTATATGATAAATTGTCTTAAGTTTTTTGGGTCATCTAACCTTCAAACTATTACAACTAAGATTTAATAATCTATTTTTTTGGGGACAAGGGGTTATTTGACTCTTAAACTAATATAATTACTTTTTCTTTTTTTTTTCCTTTGTCCAAGAGGTCACTTGACCCAAACCTCCATTACTACAATATTAATGAATTTTTTTGGCAAAGAAATCATTTGATCTTTGAACTTTTATTTTTTGGTTTTATTTTTGGGCCAAGGGGTCATTCAACTCCAAAGCTTCTACTAATATAATTATAATGATTCCTCATGCATCACTCAATCTATGTTTCTTCCTTGCCATCATATTACCAAACATATCTAACAAATTTGCATGTTTTATAATTTTTTCATTGATGAATCTCACATGTTTTGTCCCAACTTCATTTTTTCAAGTCTAAAAAACAATATTTGAACATCAAGTCTTTTACTTCCAAATTTGGTAAACTTTGATAATATAAAACTATATTCGATAAATAACATTTTTATGATTTCAAATTTTGATTTTTTATAAAAAATTAAGACCTTCCAAAGTTGAGGGGGTCAAAAAAAATTAATTTGAAACATTTGATCATGGTTTTTTGAGGATACAAACCTATTATTTTGGATATAATGCTTCTTGAAATACTTGATGTATGGAAATTCAAAAGTTCATATCCTCACAAATATTGAGTTAGATATGATTTTTGAAGCTGTAATTCTAATGTAGTGAAAAAGTTTGGGATATTTTCAAAGTTTTTTAATCTTGTGTTTTCTTTCTTTTGGTACTTTTCATGATATAATTTCAAATTTACAAAGTTTATAAACATATTGCTTAATTTATTTTCATATTTCAAAATTTATAATGTTTGTATTTAATTGTTTATTTCAATTTGTATTTCCATGATGTACTATTAGGAGTTATAACAAGCATGTATCATTAATATGAATTCAAACAAATATTGAAGTTACAGCTAAAAACATTATTGTTCAACATTACCTTTTCTTAAATGAGTTGTTATTAAAGATGTACACAACTTGGATGAAGCCACATGGGGTAAAAATAGAATCAAAGGAGTCACCAAAGTGAGTGGACATTCCTTAAAATTATATTTTTGTATGTTTGGAAAATCATAAAGGAAACATAATAGTTTGAATTATCATAATTTTTTTTGGAATATTTTCCATTAATTGCAAAGTTTACATGTTCAAAACATGATGCAAATCAAAAAAAAAATTCATGTTCAAAACACTCAAACCTTAAGAATGAACAATCCTTATTTTTTTTCCAACATCTTTTTTCTTTACCAAATGTGCACCATTCTTTTTTGAAATTAGACATGATTTTAACATTGATTATTAGAAGGGCAAAAGGACTTGAAATAATGAATTTTTTTTATAACCCATTTGAACACATTTGGTTCAAAAACATTTTTGACCCTGAAAATTATGTATTTTGAAAATGTGGTTTTAACAAAAAATTGTTCATATTTATGTGATAATGTGCATGAATGCACAATATACATGATATGAAATCAATTTGCAGTTGAAATGTATTTATATTTAACATACGATGTTAAATTGGGTATCCAAAATATAAAATTTAAAGATATAAACCAACACAAAAATGACACATGTCATGTGCAAATCCTTCGAAAATGACTTTTACCTTGGCACCCATGGGCATTATAATCATTTGACTATCTACTATGGATAAGCCTTGCAATAGATTTGCCTTCATCTTCTTCTCATTAGTTATTCAGTAGGTATCAAATCTTTTTGATACACACTTAAATTCGAAGTTATTTTCAACTTGAAAATTGAAGGTTATCATTTATTGTGGGAATCATTGATTCAAAAATTGATAGGAATGTGCTTCCCCATAGACATTTTTGTAATTGTTATGTGTAGGGTAACATGGGTAATTTATGATAAGTGGGAACCAAGGGAGTTTTGAATTTCCATAAAGTTTCCATATGTTGGCTTTACATAGCATTAAAATCAAACATCATTTTTTTCCTCCTTGTTGCATGAAACCATGATGAAGTAAACAATGTTTATACCTTGTCACAAAAAATTACAAGTACACACAAAAGATTTTTGATGCATGGAAAGTAGAAATATTATTTTATTCAATGATTAATATGAAGATAATTTTTCATTTTAATATTATAATTTTGAAAAATGAACATCTTCATGTATATTTAAATACATTTGACAAAAATTGCATCTACTTGTAAGAAGGTTTTGATCTTACAAAATGGGTTGCAAGTAGATGAAATATTGAACTTTTTCTACTTTCAAGTTAATGGAGTATTAATAAATACTTGAGTGTTGTCAAATTATGCATTTTATAATTATAATACATAAAATTTATAGTGTGAAAGTAGGTTTGAACACCAAATTGATCCTATTAAATTCAAATCTATTTTTCACTTAATTTATGATACCAAATGACACCCCCCAAATTCTTTGAAAGATTCATTGTGAATTTGAAAGTGAAAACAAAAGAAAGAGTTAAGGTATGTTCCCTAACTCATAACATTTTGAAGGTAAGAAGGGCGTGTTAGAGCTCTGAGATGACGATTAGGACAAGTGACAAATGGGTCAACTATTTATATGGGTATGCATAAACTAAACAACAAGTTGGTTAGTTCATAGTTAGAACGTTTTTGATGCATGGACAAACCACGGGCATACATGGACTCATAAAACATAGCACGGCCTGGATTTGGGAGAAGTCATCACCTTCCCCTTTATAGTATTCTTTGTGATTAGCCATAGGGGCTACGCCCAAGTGTCATTTTTCCCACAATTCCCAAGTTGGGAATCCTGAAATTCCCAAAATTAGGACTCTTGCCATTTTGGAGGCCCATAATTTTTCGTGTAAACCTCTAATTGCAATGAGGTCTAAAGCAAAATTGTATCTTTTGTTGAGAATTTTCCATGATATGTGACACACCATTTACACACACATATTTCAAATCAATTCCTGATTTTTAATGGTCGAAAGTCAAATTGACACTTTAACCCCCGACCCTTCTTTCAACCATGACTTGTGTTGTAAGTATTCAAATGGATCATGTGAACCGATTTTAGACAAGTCTCGAGAGCTTTCTAAATGGCATAAAAAGCTTTTCAATCCAATGAATTTTGACCCTTCAAATCATTTTCTAAAGATTTGGGAATCCATCAAAACTTCATCCACTTGTGAGTGCGTGGGCTCATTCCCTCACACTCTCTCGCACTCCATGCCCCTTGCCTTGGATGTGAACCCAAGGCTAGAGTCATGACACCAAAAATTTTCAAATTTTGTATTCAATTTACCATAAACTAAATAGAAGGCCATGATTTTTTATATTTCTACTTTCCTAAATTTTCAATATACTTTCATGTGTTTATATAAAAATTATATCATTTTTAAACTGCATTTTGGGCACACTATTTTTTTTGGTCTATTTTACCATGTTTTCATCATGTTACCCATCAAATGCCCATTGGGTATCACAAGAAAAATAACATTGACCATTAGGCTTTATCAAAAAAAAAAGGTTGCCTTTTGTTTTCATGAAGCCTTATGGCCATGATAGGTTTTGTAAAAGTATATTTAAATACATTACAAAAATCTAACCATGTTTTATTTATAGGGTAAAGCCCAAGATAACATGTTTTACCAAAATAAAAACGTGTGTGAAACAAAGCCAATTGTAGGCCCAAATTTAATAAAACTTATTAGCAAGGGTTATATTAAGCTTAAAAATTTGCTATAAATTATTGTTTTAATTTTTTTCCCATGATATTTATTGTGTATTTACTAGGTATCATGGGAAAAAAATTGATGAACATTTCATTCATTCTTATGAACATTTTGTATCACAAAATGCATGTTGAAAAGTTATCATAAATAAGGTGCCTTCCAATTACATTGGAAATTTTGGAATAGGTCTTTATGAAATTAAAAATACATTAAAAATGTTATTTATTTTAACCCCAAAAAAATCATTTAAAGAACTAGTTGTGGGCAATGTTTTTTTGTGGTGACAAAAGAAATGTTTGGTGAATGGTCCTAAGGATTTTGAATTGTAAGATTTGAAAAACTCACCAAAATTCAATGGCATGGATGGGTGAAATAACCATATTGATGACTAACAAGGTGTAGTCACACTAACAAGAACCACAATAAGTGTAACGTGTGTTTAGTTTTTCCATGTTTAGAAATGATAATTTAATTTGGTGTTGAAAATATAAGATTATTTTATATAATATGGTTCATAATATATCATTGGAACATGTGAATTAATTTGGAAAAATCCAATCAATAAAAAGCTCTCAAAAGCATTCCTTAAACATTATAACACATGTTTTTTAGTAATAAAAAGATTTATAAATAAACTTCAAAACTTTTGAAATCTACATATATTTTGAAATATTTTACCTAAACCTTGACATAATAATATATATTTTTAAATTAAATTTTGATTAAAAAAACTTGTTTAAAAATATATATTTAAAAAATTCCCCTAAAAGCAATCCCAAAAGTAGATGGGTGCAACTCATGTTATCTTGTTTGCACCTAACAATCTTGATCACACATTACCCACAATAACCAACCCCCTTTGTTGGATGCTAGCAATATGATTTGTGACAAGTTTCCGTTGTCATTATGTTCCTTTGAATGTGATTCCCATTGTTGACATTGATGAAAGTTTAGGAAGAAAGTTCATCATTAGTATCGATTTGGGACTTTAATATTTAATCAATCACTAAAACCTATGCATAAGTATACATGAAACATATCCAAAATAATATTTAAAAAAGGAGTCCAAGGTTCTTTTACGTCTGGTAAAAACAACTAACAATAAGTGTCTTTGGAATTACAAACATTCACATCTATTGTTGTTTCAAATATGTAATCCTACATTATTACAAAGTTATAATACTCCTCATGTGGGATAATATATGCATTTTTCATAGAGTTTAATGTTTCAACACCTTTTCATGGATCAATGTTTTTCACATTTAGTGTTTTCCAAACTATGTGTTTGCTTCTTAAATTGACTATTAGTTTGTTGTTTGTATTGTGGAACTTCTTCAAGTCTAAGCTCATGCAATGTTCATGTTTGGTTTTATTTAAGTTATTTGTAAATGTGTTTGCTACCATACTTTCTATGAAAATATATTGAAATTTAGTTAAGTTGTTGTGAACCTGTTCCCTAATAAAATGATATTATATGTCTATGTGTTTACTTTTATCATGGAATTTTGGGTTTGTTACCAAAGCAAAAGCATTTTGATTGTCTCCCTAAAGTGTAGTAGGACTACTTCGAGCAAAACCTAAGTCTTAAAATAGTTTCCTAAGTGAAATTGCTTATGCTAAAACTTTGGATCATGCCATATATTCAGACTCAATACTAGAGATGGCTACGACATGTTGTTTTTTACTTGTTTAGGCAATAACTCCTCCTAACAAGTATGAAACAATAACCTAAAGTGGAACAATGCATATCGATGTCACTATCATAATCAACATTTGAAACCAATTAAGGTACCACTAGATGCACATTTTTAGTATTTGGTGTTCATGTATAAAATGCAATTAATATACCAAAAGAAAAATTTGACAACTTTCCAATGAATTTTTCTAGGATCATTTAGAAATTGGGCAACGTCTAACCAAATATGAACAATTATGTTTAGTATGAATGATAATGAGTATTAAACTACTAACAAGTTGTGAACATGGTACTATTCTCATCAATAAACATTCTTCCTTAGTTGTTGGGCAATCATATTTAGTAAATTTGATTCCTTCCTCCAAGGGTGTGAGGATGTGATTGTTATTTTCCATCTTCTAACACTTCAATATCCATGTTAGGTATTTTGATTGAAAGAGGAATGTGCAACCCTTAGCATGATTTCTAAAAATCTGATTTCCAAGGAGGAAATGAATGTCATCCAATAATGTCATTTAAAATGCTTGTGCTGATGTGTTTTTTGTGTCCATGATTAGGGAAAATTTATTGCTTACTTCAATTGTGTCATCCACATACACAACAAAAATGACAAAACCTTGTTGGGTTGTTTTGGTATAGAAAATATAATTATATATACACCGTTCAAACTTGATATTCAAAAAATGGTCATCGAGCCATTGATACCAAGCTCTAGATGATTAACGCGTCCCACAAAGAGATTTGTGAAATCTTAATACTAAATTTGAATCTTTGGGTTTCTTGACTCCTTGTGGAAATTATGGAGATAGATTTCTTCTTTGAAAATTTCATTTAAAAAAGTTGTTTTAACATATAATTGATGAATTTCCCAGTCATATTGAGCCGCCAAAGCCAAAATGATTTTTATGGAATTACCTTTTACAATTAGCAAAAATGTATCCATGTAATCAAAGATAAATATTTGAGAAAATGTTTTTGCAATAAGGCGAACTTTGTACTTCTCAATGTTATTGTTAGCATGTAACTCGACTTTGAATAGCCATTTGTCCAATTAATTGCAATGCACCCTTTTGGTAGAATTGTTATTCTCCAAGTTTTTTTTAATGGAAATTAATTTTGATTTTATTGCTTCATCCCAATACTTTGCATTTGGTCAATACAATGTTTATTTCATTGTGAATGAAGGCTCAAAATTTGATTACATCATTAATGTTTGATGCAATTTTCCTTTTGTGGTAGGTCTAATTTCCATAGTTTCAATGAGTCATGTTGGGGTTTTTATGTGATGTGTTGGCCTTGGTGAAGTTGTGTCCTATGAAAGATTTTGATGAAATATCTTTGGTATCCTAATACAAACATCGCCACCTATTAAATTTAAAATTGAATTAAAAACTCTTCCTGATTTATTTGACCGCCCTTATAGTTCAACGTCTTGTTGAATGTGTTGGGAATTCTTGTCCAACAAGAGTTTGAATGGGCATGGTGTTTTAAATGTTGAGAACTTCTTGATGGCCCATTGTTGTGAATTAACAAATAAAAGAAAAATTCAAAATGAAATTCTCAATGTCTATCAAAATGCGTGCATTGTTGACAACTTTAATGTGCTCATTATTTAGTTATTCAAAAATGACATTTCAAGATACCATTATTCTTCTGTCATTTTTTCTCATAAGTTTAGAACCTTTGTTTTTTTCACTATACCCCAAGAAGGTACATTCAATAGTGTGATGATCCAATTTGCTTTGGTGGTTTTTTTGGATTAATGCAAAAGTTTTACTTCTAAATACTCTTAATTGTGAAATGTCAAACTTCACCCCAGTCCAACTTCTAATATGAGTCTTCCCACTAGCAATAAATTTTGTAGGACTTTTATTTTGCAAGTAGTTGGTTGTTATCAAAGTTTCACCCTAAAATGTGTTTTAAAATTTAAAGTGACTAAACATGGCTATGGTTGTTCCCATTAGGGTTTTATTCTTGGGTTTAAAGATTTTATTTTTGTGAAATATTATGAATTGTGAATTGTTGTTTGATTCCATTTTCTTCACAAAAATGAATGAGTTCCTAAGATTTGTATTCCCCTTCATTATCTAACTTCAAAATCTTAATATTTAATCCTTATTAACTTTCTACCATTGCCTTATAATGCTTAAATTTTTCAAAGGCTTCATATTTGGATTTAAGCAAATATACTTTTGTATATTGAAATAGGTCATCAATGAATTTCATAAAATATTTACATCTATAATGAATTAATGCATTCAAGGGATCATAAATGTCTGAATGCACTATGCCCAACAATGTAAATGTTTTATCTGTTCCATCCTTGGGAAAGTTCAGTTGATGTTATTTGCTTATTATGCATGTGGAATTTTTTAAACATCAAATGTACATAGACATTAAGACATGTTTTATAGTTTTTGCATTCTTTTTTCATTTATGCAACCTATCCTATGATGCCATCGTTTGGCATTTGTGAGGTTAGTTGCGGTTGGCATAACATAAGGTATTTTGATGTGTTCTTGAATTGAATTACCAAGCTTATACAAGTCAATGTCTATTGTGTGTTGTGCTACTAATACTCCTATGGCATTTGTCAATACACAACCCTTTGCTTTTATTTTAATTTGACTTCTTACTATTATAAATTGTTTAATGGATAATAAGTTCTTCTTAAGTCTAAGAATGAACAACACATCATGAATTTTTCTTATGTGACCATTACTGAGTTTGATGGTGACCTTTCTTTGATAATGTATATGTTGTGTAGAATTATCACCTAAGTAAACTAACTATCATTTATCCCATCCTTCATAAAATATGATTGACTTGTTATCAAAAGACATGTGTTGAATGGCGATTATTTATGTACCAAGCAAAATCTTTTTCTATTTATACATTCAATGCAACTACATATACCTTTCATTTCTATTGACAACCTTGGCTTGTATAGTTGCAATTATTTCAACTATAATTTTTATTTTATACTCTTTAATCACGTGTCTTTTATTTTTATAGTGGAAACACTTAATTCTTTTCTTATTTCCAATTAGGTGTTTGATGCTAGATGATTTGCCTTCCTTAGTCATATATTTAAAAAAAAACATTCTTGAAATATTTATTTGCTATAGATAAGGTTGATGGATTATCATTTGTTGCATTCACATTTTTCATTAATGTTTTTTCCTATATTAAATATGTGATTAAAGATTAAAGTGTTAAATTTGGTTATCCCTTCATTGAACTTCTAAAAGTCATGTATCCTATTGGCAGGTTTCACATCATTGAAATGATTGTTTCATCATTAGTTGCTAAAGATCTGGTAATGGATAATTGTTCCAATAATGCTTTAAATGTGTGAATGTGTTTTATAACATTATCATTCTCTATCATTTTGATTATATGTAATTTATATTTGAAGAACATTTTAGTGGCAACATCTTTTGATTCAAATATTTCGTCCAAACACTTTTGGTTGAATCACAAAATTAGATGTGTGATACTACAAAATTATCAATAATGTTATTTATAATTGTGAAACTTAAGCTATCCCTTTCTTCCCAATGAAAAATATTTCCCACTCCTATATATGGAAGTGGTTGAACCCTAACAATCTTTTGAATTGCTATGGGTGGGATAGGCTTGGTTTCAATTCCTTCAACTAAAGTCCAAAGTTTTTCATTTAAAATTAAAAATGTCAATTTATGTTTCCAAATATGGAAGTATGATCCATTGAACTTAAGAATATTTCTAATGTCAATCTTTTGTGACATTTTAAATATAATTAAATTACTAATTTATTATAATAATAATAAGTTTTTAAATGCTAGATTTATTTTTTTTAGTTTTTTTCGTTGTAATCAACATATATTATGAAATTGATTGAACATCAAACCAAGCTTTGATACCATATTAAGTTAGTCACTAAGACCTATGCACAAGTATACATGAGACATGTTCAAAATATGAAAAAAAAAAAAAAAAAAAAAAAAGGGTATTAAGAAAAAAGCCAAGGGTTTTTTTAAATTAGGTAAAAACAATAGGAAAAAGGATTTTTTTTATAAAAAAA
>Ga0116231_10006828_pt1 | contig 21398 bp, 19 predicted proteins | sample S1TSphgellanicum_2_FD_89695 | JGI IMG/M metagenome (GOLD analysis project Ga0116231, IMG submission 89695) | Host-associated microbial communities from peat moss isolated from Minnesota, USA - S1T2_Fd - Sphagnum magellanicum MG | ecosystem: Host-associated > Plants > Peat moss > Unclassified...
GGGAACAATATATGTGCAATGAACATCAAAACCTATTAAAATGAACAAATGGAACTTCATGTCATTAGTGCCAAATGTGCCATTCATTGAAATAACATTGTTGTGGCCACATGGAAGCATTGATTGACATTGAATTGGTGTTTGGATGCCAATTTTGAATGACATTTGAATCCCATTGATTTCATTGGCTTCTTGGAAGAAAAAAACACCTTAAGATGTTAGAGAACTTAAGACATAATGGAAATGTTGGGGTTTTTGTGCAAGCACTAACTCCATTTCTTATGCTTTCGGAATAGGCAATGTTTTGATGCTTAATGAAATCATACCTCATCATGGCCTCTTCAGCATTCTCACATTGCCACCAAATCAATTTATGTTTCTTAAAAATTTGTTTAACTATGTAGCCCAAACTCAACTAAATTCAAATGTGATCTTTTAAGGCTTATGACATTTGTGGGGCATAAAAGACAAATAGGCAATAGGTCATGTTTACCATGTGCAAGTGACCCATTTGCTCATGAATGAGATTTATGGTATAAAATTATTTATGTTACATAGGGCCATGTGTATAGTCTCTTGATTTAAAACAAGGTTAAATAACCTTGCTTGATAGACTTAATGTGGTTGGAATCATTGTGGTGGTCATCCAATTCATACCTACATTAGTACCTAGGCAAACAAAAATTCAAGATAAGTTGTGTGATTTATTTGTGTGTATGAATTAAAGAAAATAAAGTATATAACCATTGATGTTTACCATGTATGCCGAGTGGTTCTTGATTGTCGGATGTTTCACATTTTGTGGCAAGTTCTTATATATGTTCCATTCCATCAAAGTGCCCATATCTTTGCATCACCTTTAAAAAACTTTGAAAACATGGGTCCAACCACATTATAATGAATCACACATGCTAGTTTAAATATTTGATTTTCACTATTTTTTATCAAAATATTCTTGGAAAATTTTCAGTCCTTTTTTTAATTAAAATGTAAAAATTTTAATCAATATTATGTTAAAAACTCCAAAGATATGTCATTTTTATTGCTTCTAAATTTTTAGCATATGTATACCAATATATTGAAAAAACCATTTTATAAAAACTATTTCATTTTATTTATTATTCCTAAAATCTAAATACAAAAATTTAAATAGTGGTTACAATTGCTTTGATACATGTTACAAAATTGCACCAACATATGAAATATAAGCAATTTCAATTGACATTTTGTTATGACTTTCATGTTGAATGCAAGTGGTCCACACTAAGTCCATGTTTGAAAATCAAGATTTAATGGGATTTTGGTCTTAAATTGATTGGGATTTCAGAAAATTTCCCATGTTTGAAGAATAATATGATGTGTGCCTACACCAAAAGATTATTCACAACTTTTAACTAAACCATAAACTTTAAAATGGGATCTAAATTTTCATTAATGGGTATGGCCATAAATGTAAATCCAAAAATGTAATACTTGCATGTTTATTTTAAATGCACACTATTTGTTAGTAGTTTAAATTCAATACTTGTGTGATGATATAAAATCCACACTATCTTTGGGAACTTTAAATGCAATACTCACATCATGATGGAATATCACACTATTTCTATAGGTGAAAATGTAATACCTGCATGATGGTTTGAAAACCACATTGTTTATGGGGTACAATAATGCAATACCCTTGCAACAATTTAAAGTCCATGTTGTATGTGGATGGTGAAAATGTAATACCTGAATTGTGACCTTATATTTATACTATTTATGAGAGGTCAAAATGTAAAATCCATTTGTCAAAGATGGAACATTTTTAATGCCAAATTGATGATCACGTTAAATCCATCCAAAGAGAACAAAATTGCTTAAACTAGGAGCAAAACAACAACAAAATTTAAGGAAAATGATTAAGAAAAAAATCATACTATTGATGTTAAAAGATGATGCCACATTCAAAGGAGTCTTTGTTCAATTTGAAAAAAAACCCTAAATATATCAACACACATTTCATTAAGTTCTTAAATTCAAAACCTTTAAATAATCTTAAAGGTAGATGCCTTTAATCCTAATAATTATACAAACATATACAAATGGTAACAAATAATTTTTTTTATAAAAATTAATTATGCTTTGAATTTTTAAAATTAATGAAATGAAAAAAAGTAATGAATGGAAGAATTAGCCCTAAAGTCTAAAGTTAATTAACCCTTCAAAAAATAAAACCTACAGATAATTATAATGGTGGATGTTGTAAAACCTAATAACTATATAAACATATATAAATGTCAAACAAAATAATCTTTTAAAAGTGAATTATGAATTAAAATTCAAAGCTAATCAAATGAAAAAATTAAATGAATGAAATGTTCAAGAGGTTATTATCTTATTTTTAATGTAATCTCTCCAATTTGAGACCTTTTTCCATTCACCTTAAAAAGAGATAAAATGGGTCTTGTTTTAAATATGTGTATATGAAAATTTATCCCTTAAATTCAATTTAAGATTCATTTTAATTAATATAAAAATGTGCAAAAACACATAAATGTTTGTTGTTTCCCTAATTTTAAATTTATCAAACCTATTCATTAATTAAATTAAGTGCATAATTAAACTAAGTACATGTTGCTCAATAAACTAAATTAATCATGTGTAAAATGGTCCAAAGTCAAGGTGGAGTTTTAAACCAACACTAAAACATTTCTTGTGATTATAATATTCACACTTAGGGCTAATAATTTATTGTCATCATGGGTTTGAATATGATTAAAAAATTTAGTAGTGTGTGTTTTTTACAATACATGCATTTTATGTTATAATTTCATATATTGAAATCAATAACATGTAAGTGTTAGGTGGGTATGATGATGGGTTAGTAGGTAGGGGGGTTAATATAAAAGTAGAGGTTTAATTAGGAAGTAAAAATGTTTTGCCAATAAGTAAAAAGGTCTTGCCAAGAAGTAAAGGTTTAGCCATGAAATAAAAAGGTTTTGTCAATAGATAAAGGTTTAATCAATAAATGATACATGTTTTGCTAAAAATAAAAGTTTATTTAGGAAGTAAAGAGGTTTTGTTGAGAGGTAGAAGTTTAAATAAGAAAAGTTCAAGGTTTGACCAATAGGTCAAATTTAGCTAGGAAGAGATAAAGGTTTAGCTAGGAAAAAATAAATTGGTGAGAAGTAGAAGTTTAATTCGGAAAATATAGAGGGTATGTAAGTAGGGTGGGTAGGTATGGGGGCTGATTGTTAGTTGGTAGGTAGGGCCAAGATGTAGGTGAGTAAGGTAGTTAGGTGAAAGGGTAGTATGGAGGTTAAGGTTGGAAAAAAATGTTGAAAAAAAATGCCAAAGTTAATAAACAATTAAGGTTGGTTATGGTACAATGTTGATTAACGTAAGGTCAAAAACAAAACAAAGTTACAAAAATCCAATAAAAGATTGATGGCCAAAACCATCACTGGGGAGACAAAAAAAAAAGGCCAAAGAAAGGCCAAAAGATGCATACCTTGTAAGAACCAAAAAAAGAAAAAAAGGGAGAAAGGTAGTCCCTCTCGTGGTAGGAAGCTATTTCACCCATAGCCCTTTTAATGTCACCTACTTGAAAATTGTGAGATTTAATAATAATGGGAGGTTTAAAACAAACATCACCTACCAACGCAATTTTCCTCTTTGTAGCAAAGGTTAAAGCATGCTAAAAAAATAATACTAACACACTGCCTAAAAAATGAATGCAAAAAGACAAGGATAAGTGACCTCTTAATCATCTATCATGGAAAAAAACAAGCACACATTCCTTAATGAAACAATCCATATCACGTTTGGGTGTGCCATGCACCTTCATGGCCATTGAAATAAAATGGTGCCCCACATGAAACCTTTTATACTTGTGAATCTTAGCAATGGTGTTAAGTTCCACAACTACATTTGTTGGTTGACTAAAGACACTTGTAGCCATTGTTTTTCATGTTGAATTAGTAACCACCACATTAACAATGAAGACCTAGTCCTCTCGTGTCATGTAGAGATCAACTTCTAATGAAATTCTTGACATAAAAAGGCATACCACCACTCTTTCCATATAGCATGCCCACTTTATCGAATGAAGGCGTACATGACGTCTTAAATGGCGTCATGTGTGGCTATTTGTTGATTTCCAAACGGGTAACGAACTAAGTGCGTGCTAGATGTATCCAACCCATGTCCACACTCACATGCGAAAAAATTAGATGCTAAAGGCTAAATTAAATCGAAATGAAAACATAACACTAAGGTGAAAGTAGAATGTGTAATGCGAAATGAACGGATATATGGCCTAATAACCAACCATAGCCTTGCCCCCTCGCCTGAATAAAAACGAATGTGGGTTTTGGATGCCAAGGAAACGTAATCATCTTCCAAGATAGACCCAAGGGATGTGTCGTGGTGGATGTCCATCAGAGATGATTATACACTTGGGGCACCAATAACTATTGGACTTTCAAAAGAAGGGTGCATTTCCCTAACTGTAGGAGGAAGGTCATTTCGTGCTGCACATAAACATGATTAAAGCAAGTGCAGGCCCCACTTAACCTAAGAAACATACTCCTCCAAAATGGGTTTGTCAAATATATGAAACCTATAACACAAATACAGAGCCGCTAAAGCCCAACTCCTTAAAAAAATAGATGGGGCACAATCCTCCATAGAGAGAAGACCTATACCACCAAAGGATATTAGTAGGTCAAAAACTAGATGAAAAAACGTAGCCCATCTTATTAATAGAATAATCAATTAATGCATTGGTGGGTGATGGTTCATTTTGGTCACATTGATTGACTTTGACAAATATTGAATTTTTGTCTCACTTGTGAACCATAAAATAAACTCCATACTATCACAAAATATCTTATATTGTCTTTTATAACTATTATATAGTTTTTCAATATATTCCATGAAACATAATGAAGCTAATGGATGTCAATATTGATAAGATGGAACTTATGTGTGCCTAACCAACATGTTCACATAGTTTTCAAAGTGGAAATTAACATGAATATTAAACATCAATTTCATGTTTTTGTTTGTTGTGTTGTATGTTGATGGATATAATGATTAAACTAATTAATGAATTTATGGTAATCTATAAGGATGGTTATTTAATGCTAGTTGGAGTGTTCAAACATTATATTCAATTTTGGGTTTGGGAATTATTTATGTTCATCTTATTATTTCATCCATCAAATAATATTTGATTTATGTTGTTGTTTGGTGTGTAGGTTAGCCCAAGAATTGGTCAATATGGCAACTATAATATTAGATTTAAATTAGTGTTCTTTGGTTTTGGTTTTTTAAGCTAAGTTCAACAAGCCTATGCAAGAGAAGACCCACCATAAAAGTTGGACTAGGTCAAGACCCTACCTTAAAACTCAAATTTCATGTAAGAAAAATCAAGGTTAATTAAACCCAACCTTTGACTCAACTCAAAAATCTTATGACCCCAAGTTATGTAGGGTTCGAGTCTTAAATCTAGATAAAGTTTAAGTAAGGTCTAAAACATGATTGATAATTGAGGTTATTACACTTTGCACCTCCTTTAGGAAAAACTTCTCTTCAAGCACCTTTGAAAGTTTTCTTATTAAATGGTTGGGAAATGCACATGAGATAAAATTGGGGTGTTTGATGCCAAGCTTGTAAGTTTTATCACTACAACTTTGGGCAATGCATATGGGATAAAATGGCGGTGTTGCTTCCCATTAGGCCAAAAGTGATGATTTTCTTTTTCAAATTTATGACTTTCAAATTTTACAAGGCCATGTTTTCTTTATTTATTTATTATTTGAGCGATTTAAAGGGCTATGGCTGTGTCTTTTAATGCTTTACACTTTGTCATTAAACTTCAAAAACAAACGATCAATAATATTGAGGGAGAGGGAAACATCATCTAATACACTAAGTGTTCAATCACTAACTTGGTTATCCTCACAATTTTAGTAATAGAAATTTTACTTATGCATAATGAAGTCATGAAAGGGCAACCTAAAGGTCAAAAGTTTTACCACCTTCTTATACTCTATTCTTGAAAATTATAAAAGTAACAAAAAGAAAAAATTCTATACTCTTGTTTGTTTTGAGAGTGCAAAGTGCACACTTTTATTTTAGGAGTACCAAAAGTTTAAGTTGTTTTAGCCATGGGTTGATCATAGAAAGTCATTGCAATTTTTATTTTTTGTTCTTGTGAACATGTTGAGGAATATTTTGAAAACCCATTGGGAATTTAAAGGAACTTGATTGAACATTATGGGAACCATTTGGAAACTTGACATGATCGTCAAATTCCAAAAAATTCAAAATCATTTAAAAATCAACTTTAATTGGAGTCATCCTCAAGAATAAGTCGAAACTAGGTTGAACATAAACCTATAAATGGAGGTTATTATAAAGGTTGGACTTGTCATACCCATAATCATGGGTTAAGATCGGAGCCTAGGACCAATGAATTTTAATTTTAAATTAGACCGAGAATTGAAGGCTCTTCCATTTAAAAAAACCAATTTTGGGTGAAAACCTAGTTCGATAGGTTAGAACTATTGGTTTAGGTTCCAATTAGTAAAAATCAAACCAAAACCAAATGCGGTTTTTGATTTTTGAAAGTTTTATAAAATATATGCACTTCCATTTTTTTTTGCTATTTCAATTGAGTGCAAAATTTGTAGATTTTGGTGATAGTCTTTTAGGACATATGTATTTATATGTATACACCAACATATTTTTTAAAAAAATCAACAACATTTTTTATATACCCTCTACATATGTGGAGAAAAACTTGAGTTCCATGTCACTATTAGTGATCATGATCAATTGGTGGAAACAATGAATTGATTTTGTGAAAATTAAGTTCCATTCAAATGAAAATATTGAATGACATTGCATGCATTTTGAATTTCATTAAAAAAATTTATTTTAATTCAAATTTACTTGAATTCAAATTCAATTATATGTTTCCACCAATTGGATTTAAATTTGATTGAAGAAAACTAAGATGCAAATTGGTATAGGATGTATTGATAATCTATGTGTGACTATGGTGTTGACCAAAAAAAAAAAAAAAAACTATGAAAAAACACGTCCCAAAAAACATTTTTCATTTCCTCTTTACTTGGAAATTATGTAAACATATTTTAATTTGAAACTATCATCCAAAAGGATAACTTATGAAACCTAAAATTGTTCTACCAAAGCCAAGTCTAACAAATCATCATCATTAGAATTTAATTTTAATTTTCAAAATCTTGTTACAATTTTGTTTTCCCTACAAACATTTGGATCAAGTTTCATGTTTGGTTCAATATTTTTGTCATTGTGGACTTGCATTCATATCATACATTCATATTCTAAATTTAAAGTTTTGACATAGTATTTTATTCAAAATAACCTATTTCACCTTTCACTCCTCAAATTGGTTCATATTTATTAGTCAGTAAAGCTATTTATGTGTTTAGTGTCCATTTGTACATTTAATTTTACAAAAGAAAAAATATATTTAAAAGATGACTACCTAATTACCATTAAAACCCTAAACCCTCCAACAACGCTTCACAAAATGTATGAGTGATTCACTTCTTTAATATACTTAAATAATTGGCCTTTCATATGGATAATTATTTTTCTCAACTTAATTTTTTTCTTCTTTTGTTGGGAATTTCAAAAAATCTTGCATTAAAAATTTAAGTGTAAAATTTTACGTCAAATTAAAAAAATTAAGTGTAAAATTTTACATCAAATAAAAAAAATTAAGTGTAAAATTTTGAAATTTGAAAAATTACAATCTAGAGAAAAGACAAGAGAAGGGTTTTTTGGGTTTCTAAATCCCTCAAAAGATAACTCAATCTAACATAAGAATTTTCAAATATCAAAATTTTGTGAATTTCATTTTCCTAAATTGAAGATAATTTTTAATTGATTTATGTGAAGGGGATGGTGCACATATGATATATACATACATAGGTACATATGTATGTACCCTATATGACATCTCGATTCAAGATTTGATTAAAGGGACCTAGATTTGAAATTCCTTTGAGAGTTTGGCAATGGAATTTTGCACATGCAATGATGTTTGCAAAGAATTTCATTGTAGTAGCTTTATTTGCAAGATTCCTATTGTGAATTTTGCTTGCAAATAATGATCACAAAATTGTGCAAGTTTTACCCAAATTTTAATTTCACTATCGTTGGTGTTATGTTGAATTTTAAAGAGAATTGATTTTGAATGATGTTTGTGTGGATTTAAAGTTTGATGGACCCCACCTCCACCGCACCCCCCTCCCCCCCATAGGATTTGCATTTGTGCGGCTTTGCTAATGCAGGGAAACGAATAAAAAACATAGGTTAATTGCACCATTTAGGTCCAAATAGAAGTAATTGCGAAGTTTTGAGCAAGGATATTCAAGAAATGTTTTTGTTCTTGTGGGAAATCAGACATGAAATGGATATGTGAGAAGTGTTTTGTTTAGGCTTAGGGTTTAAAGTTTTGGATTGAACAAGGATATGGAAAAAGGGTTTTTCCTCTTGGGGGAAATTTCATTTGAAAAGGAGAATTTTATGTTTTAAAAACTTGGAGATTGTAAAAGAAAAAAAGAAAAAATCATTTTAGCTATCAATGGCGGGATGTAGATTAAACGAGATGGCAAATTTAAGGTTTGGGGTTAGGGGTTTGGTAAGAACATGCAATGGAGGAAGAGCAAGGGGATTGTCAATTTCTTCACAACCTTCCCCATAATTTCTATACAACCACAACCAACAATAGGGCATTGGTGAGAGGGAATTTGGAGTTGCATTTACAAACATAGCTTTATGATGGATAACTATGTGTTGGTTTAAGAATGTGCGGGATGATCCAAATTTTAGGTGTGAAGGATCACCTCCAAAAAATTGGGGAATACACATTGTGCCTGAGAGGAGTGCATCTGTGATAAAGAAATTTGGGAAATACTTCAAAACATTGGGATTAGGCATTCATTTCATCATTCCTTTTGTGGAAAAAATTGCAATGTGCATTCCTTGAAGGAAGAAGTAATTCCAATCCCAAATTAGATGACAATCACAAAAAAATGTTAATATCTCAATTGATGGAGTCATGTACCTCAAGATTGTTGACCCAATTCATGCCTCATATGGGGTTGATAATCCCATTTATGCTATCATGTAGCTTGGCCAAATGACCATGCAAAGTGAGTTCAGAAAGATCACCTTGGATAATACATTTGAGGAACGAGATATGTTGAATGAAAACATTGTTAAGGCAATTAATGAAACTACAAGAGATTGGGGTTTCCAATGCTTGAGGTATGAAATTTGGGACATTTTACCACCACCTAGAATGATGTCAACAATGGTGATGTCAACATAGGCAAAACATAAGAAAATAGTTCAAATGTTGGAATTTAAAGGAAAAAAACAAGCCAACATCAACATTGTAGATGGAAAGAGGAGCTTTGTGATTTTGGAGTTAGAGGCAACAATGATGGATCAAGTGAATCAAGCATAAGGAGAGGCAAAGGCAAATTTGGCAAAGGCACAAACAACATCTAAAAGGATAAAAGAACTTCTTTAAGCAATTCAAGCAAAAGGCAGCTCTAAGGTTGCTTTATTGTGTATTGCTAAATAGTATTTGCAAGCATTCAATGATCTTGCAAAGGAGAGCACAACATTGTTGCTCCCAACAATGCTTCTAATCTAGCTGCAATGATGGTTCAAGCCTTTTCCAACTACAAAGGCATTGTGGGTGTTAATGGGCAACAAACTCACATGCCACCATTGATCCCTTATGGTGCCAAGAACATTCAAAATGAAACTCCTCGTAGCAATGAGAAGGAGAAATATGACAAGGAAGTTTCAAATGATGGTGCTTTAAATGTTTCAAGTTTAAACAACTTTGGTTTCCAAAAACATTCATAATCACTATCTCATTAGGTTTATGTACATTAGAGATTAGTTAATAAGAGGTAATGAAGGAGACCAACAAACATTTTTGTTATATAGTAGGATAACCTTTTTAAATATACAACGAAGACATGGGAGTAGTCATTCTCCTTCTTGTTGATAATGGCTTCATCTTTCCCTAAAATTAGTAAGTTAGTGGACCTTGCTTGACTTAAAAAATTGTTAATTATGCTTCATTTGTGCATGCATGAAATTGAGGTCATTTCTAAAGCTTGACATTGTTGTTTTCTCATTCAAGTATTAGGCAAAGTTTTGAGTACATGCAATAATGGCCTTTGAAAATCTTTCATTTTCATTTTGAAATTTGTTTTGAAATGTTGAAACAACTTGAGTAGTTTTTTTCGTTCTTGCATGAGTTTTTTGGATATCTTATTAGGGAATTTTGCATTTAAAATTTGTGCAATAGAAGTCGAGGTTAAACTTTGAGTCCATATCCATTTTTTATTGGTTTTTTTTGGGGCTTTATAGGTTTTTATTGCATTGTTGGAATTCTTATGTTGCTCTACCATGATGTGGTTGCCAAGCAAGGTTTATCCTTTGAAATATTTGAGCTTAATTTTTAGGTTGGTTTGGCATTGTTCAATATTTGGTTGTTCATTGTCAATGCTTTCTATTTAGTTCGAGAAAATTTTCTCAAGCAATCTTAAAATATACGTCTTCTTTTTAAACAATTTTCTTCTTTCGAATTAATTAAGATTGTGTGAATGTTCTTGTCCTTTTTGTTGTTGTTTTATAACTTGACCTTCCATCGTATAAGGAAATGACAACTTTTATGTCATCTAGATGTTTGTTAGGAAAGTTGAAAAAGTTGGACAACAGAGTTAGATGACATGAATAATGGGGAAAGTTGAAAGAATTGTAGAATAGAGTTAGAGGACATGTTTTGTCAGGAAAGTTGAAATAGTTGGACAATAAAGTTAGATGACATGGTTTGTTGGGAAAATTGAAAGAGTTGGACAATAAAATTATTAGTAAAGTCATGTCCCAATTCTATATTTAAATGGATACTTAAATACCTATTTGGGTCGAGACTCGAAAAACTGAGATTTACTTACTTCTTAGATGACATGTAAATTTGCCAAAATTTGAGAAGCTAAGAAAAATAGTGGATGACGATGATTGACATGCAAATAGAAAAAGATGAAAATTCCCAAAAGAAGTTGAATGTTTTCCATTTTTTTATTGGGGAATATATATAAAATTTTGGAAAGTTGAAATTCAAGAACAAAATTGATGGTGTGAATGAATGCCAAGATATAATCAAGATCAATATATATTTTCCCCAATTTTGTTATGTTGCATGAATTGTGACCAATTCAAAGATGGATTAAGTGACCATCTAAAGAGGGGTTAAGCATTAAATGATGATGTATTTCTAGAATTTTTTCAAAAGATGAAAAATTGTTTTAAAAATTTGCTCCTAAACCAAAATCCAAGTTAAAATGTGGCAAAATTGTTTTTGATTTTTTTTTCAAAATTTTTCTCAAAACATACATGTAATGAATGGCATATGAAATGTCACATGCTATTCTTTTCAAAATTTCACATTTCTGCAAAATTTCACACCAAAAAAAAGAAGTTGAACATGATCTTTTATATGTGTTTTTTTTAGTGAAATGTTTTGCACAAATTTGAAAAAATAAAATTGATGGCATATTCCTTGTGTAATTTTGGGGAAAAAAATGTGTATATGATTACATATGAAATGAAAAATGTTAAGAAAGAAGAAATAAAGTGGATAAAATAGATGTTGCAAAGGATGACATCCTGAAAGTTTGGTAATGAGAAAGGTCAAACCTAGGAAAGGAAGAAAATGGATGAAAGATACAAGCAAATGATGAGAAGTTTGGTAAAGAGAAAGGTCAAACCTAGGAAAGGAAGACAATGGATGAAAAATGCAAGCAAATAACGAGAAGTAATGAAAAAGGTCAAACCTAGGAAAGGAAGACAATGGATGAAAGATCCAAGCAAATAACTAGAAATTGAATGATAGGTGAAAACCTCATATGTACACACTACCATACACCTCTTGACCCATATTGACACTTCTTTGTCAAAGATTTTATTTATTTATTTAAAAAATGAAAAATTTAAATTTAAATTTCAAGAATTTCAATAGTTAAGGAATAAGTATGCAAAATACATCTTGTGAATTGAGCACTTGTAATAGTAACCCAATGGTTTTCAATTTTCAACAATTTTGACAAAAATTAGTAGAATTTTCTCTTTTCTTGGGCTAGACATTTTACCCAATTATTTTGTGCTAAACATGAGTCATTAAGGGTATGTAAGTTAAAGTAAACCCCAGATTTGTTGAAATTGGGGACCAAATCAAAAGTGACAACCAAAAGAGTACCTCCTACCTACCTACACAAGAAAAAACCCTAGTTGGTTTTTTTTTCCTCACCTAAATTGGTCCTCATATGGGGGCAAAAATCACTCCCAATTTGAGATTTTCCTTATTTGCACTATTCACTAATGCATATGCTCTTCATTTAAAACCAAATCTTGTAAGAATCAAATCTTTCCAATCTTGTGAAGTGATACACTCCATTAAATGATACCCAATTTTGCTCCTCACTTTTCAAATTCACTCCAATTAGGCTAGGGATGATGACACAAGCTTTCTTTTATTATTATTATTATTATTTATTATTATTTTTTGCCATTTTTGGGGGGCATCAATGAATGACATTTAAGGATTTGAAGGTCAAACTAAGGCCCAAACACAAGATAACCTTATCAATAACTTTTCATACAGCTTTTTTTTAGCAATGTCCAATACTTATTTTATTTTGAAAAATTCCATGTTAGAAAATCAAAAAAATATTGCAGAGTATATTCCAAAAGCTTTTCTCATTTTTCCTTCACATTAAAAAAAAAATCATTTGAAAAAAAAACCATTTTTAAAAAGAAAATTTCAATATTTCCAAAAATAATATAATTAGTGTCAAAGCTGCCAAGCTACTTGTAAATTAGCCAAGAAAAAGTCCAATAGAAAAATCAAAGAATCAAGGGACTTCCCCCAATTTATTGGCCTTGCCTACTACCAAGGCAATTAGGATATTGTGTTTAGATTCATTATAGAGTATAGTAGCTTAAGGGATTTTGGCCCCCTAAGTAATAATAATAGGTTTATTTTTATATGAGGATTTTTTCTTGAAAGATGATATTTTGGCTTGTGTTGAAACTTGAGATTAGTTATTATAGAGTTCTAATATATCTTGAAGGATTTTGGTTTCTTGCAGAGGATTTTTTTTGAAGATTATATTTTTGCATGGTGAAATATTTGAGTGTTTCCATAATTCTTCTTTTGCCTTAAGATTCTTTTTTTTTTAATAATGTAAATGGCAAGGCCATAGTGTGACACGCCCCTTGTTTTAATTGAATTAAATTGAATTGAATTGAATTTAATTTGAATTTTTTTTGAGCAGCCAAAATGAGCACCACCACTTGCTATTGAAATTTGAGGCAAACTTGGAAGTGGGTTTTGTTGCTACCATGCCACTTAAAAAAAGAAAGAAAGGAAGAAAGAAGGAAAGAAAGAAAGATGGATTGATGCAAGTGCAAGATAGCAAGTTCCATGTTTCAGTTAGTTAATAAGGTACCCAAATTTGACAAGTTGCTGCTCCCACAAGCCAGCTCCCCTTCCTTGAAGATCCAATCTTGAAGAATTGGAAGTTGAAAAAATTGAATCCAATTTTGAATAGGAAAAGATGATGATGATGATGATGATGAAGATGATGATGATGATTGTGTTGGGGGTATAGAGAGGAGGTGAGCACTGGGTGGGGGGCCCAGCTAACTTTACAAAACAAGCAGTAGTTGTTGTTGTTGCTGCTAAATCTGATTATTATAAATGGGTATTTGTCATTAATGGTGCAGAAGCAGGATGGAGCACTCCAAGTACTACTACAACTAGGTTTTTGCTTTCTTTTGTTTGTGGTAGTTCTACTAGGCTATACCTACAACAACTGGAATCCTTTTTGGTTTTTGGTTTTTGTTTGTTTGTTTGTTTTGTTTGTTTCTCTACACTTCTCCCAATTGCTTCTCTTGTACTTCAACTTGTAACTTGCTCCACCAATTGAGCTCTCAATCTCAAACACCCAGTGAGTGACCTAGATATCTTGTCAGAATCATCAGCACACACCCAACAAAAAAAAGAAAGAAAGAAAGAAAGAAAGAAAGGGGTTTGTCTCCGATCAAGGTTCTCTAGTTTCCTTGTAAAATCAAGTTTCAATTTTTTCAGACAATTTCTCAGATCAAGTTCTCTTCACCTTGGTGTTGAATTCCTCTCTGTTATCCCCTTCCACAGATTGTTACTTGTCCACAGAGAGAGATACATAGAGAAAAGAGAAGAGAAGAGAAGAGAAGAGAAGAGTCAGACAGACAAAAGAGAAGTGGGCTGGTGTGGGTGTGATCTGGTTCTGGAATGTACTCCCCTTTTTTTTTCTCTCTCTCTTGCTTGTGTTGAATTCCTTTTGAAGATTTGAGCTCTCTTAATTATACGTCTGCTCCAGGAAGATTGAGAAGTCTTTTCTACAGGGGATCAGAGGTAAAAGGTGCAAAGCTTGATATCAATGTTTTGAAGCTGAGGGATGATTCCAGTGAAGCTCATCGGTGCGTTTTTTTTTGCGTTTGGAGGAGCAACATAAATAAACATCATGTAGATGAATGTGCAGTGTGATAATATGATCCAGTGCAATTTGTTGGGTGTGGTGATCTGTGATAGTAACAAACAGGGGCAATATTGGATATGGAGCTCAACGATCATCAGCATGAGGAAGGATCGAACAGCAAGTCTTATATGGGAATTACTGAACTTGAGGATGCTGCCAGTGATGAGCATCATCTTCAGGGACAGTATTACTGGGGGATGCTGAGTGTAGAGGTGGTGGAGCTCATCTTTGCAAGGATGCCAGTGAAGGCAGTGGTATGTGCAAGCTGTGTCTGCAAGCAATGGCATGCCATAGTCCAATCCCGCACCTTTGTCACTTTCATCCTCAAGTACTGGAGCAACAAAAAGGGACGCACACTGATTTGATCACTGATTTTTGCAGCACACAACAACCTGATTTTATCAGCTCCTGCAAAACTCCATGAGGCCTTGATCAGCGACTCCAGGCTAATAATTTCTTCAGCTCATAAACCCTAAACCATGTGCCAGGTTTTTATTATTACCAAATCATCAATTTATTTACACCCAATTACACTAATCAGAAACAGAAAATGTAATACGGTAAGCTTGATTAAGTACAACAATCAAGATGTTTTGTCTATTGATTGTTCATTGACATTTTCTCAGCTTTGAGTTGAGAAGTATGTGATATTCTTTTGATTAACCCTGTAGTAATGAGTTTGCTAAACCTCCATATTGCTTGGCTTGTGTAATTTAAGTCCCTTTTTCACCAATTTTTGCAAAAGTTCTTCTTAATTACGGTAGAGAGAGCAAATTTCTTACAGGTTGCAAAGCTCTTATAAGTCAAGGATCTGGATCATTTCACACTAGAAATCCTGCCTTGAGATTTGCCCATTTTCATTCAGGTTTTAAGTGTCTTCTTGCCTGTCTACTATAAATGCTTGAAAGTCTTAGAATCTTACTAGTCTTTTGAGAAATCTCGTGCAGATCATAGATCAACATTTTTTCAATCCGTGCTGAATTTGATTTTGTGTTAGATTGCATGGACCATTTCATGGAACTGGATCAAGAATTTGGAAACTTTTGTTTTGTGGGTTTCTTGCTTTCAGGTTTTGACTCTCTTGTGAGTTGGTAGTTGATCCTGAGAGCTTGACAGGATCCAAAAAGATCAAAGTACTAGTGTTCATACCATATTTCTCTGCAATTCCAATTGAAGGTCTCAAACACTGTGAGAAACAACAAAAGATGTGACCAAAGAGCTGAAATTCAATAATTTGATAAATAAAATTCATATTGTCTGTGCCCGTTTATTGTGTGTGAAGCAGAAAAGTACTTTTGATGAAAATCTTGTGTCATTACTTCACATTTAGATGCATACACTTCTGTGGAACATGCTCATCCTTCACATGCACACATAGTACCACAGATGTCACTCACACATTGAGTTCATTCCAGCTGAAATTTTATGCCCAAATCCTTCGCCAATGCATAGTCTCTTCTTCCCTATGTTCAGAGCCAACAAACAAGAGGAACGCCCTTTCTTCCTTGATAGGTGGTAGGATGTTTGCATTTTTGTAAAATGGCAGAAACTGGAAACTCATTGCCTAAATTAAGGAGGGAAAAAATCAAAACATTTCAACAGAATCTGCCAATTATGAATGGGAGGGTATGGTAGTAGAATGTTTGGATTTTTGTAGCGTTATAGAAAGTAGAAACTTGTTGCCTGAATAAAGGATGGCCAGAAAGGGGCAGGAGGTGCAAGATTAAAGACCTTTGGACAGGTGGCCTGCATATTCAAAAGCCCATTTGCTTGTTATGTAAAGAATGGGCAATATTTTTCCTTTCTAGTTGGAGGTCCGTAGGTCCCTTGTCACACAGAATGTTTGCCAAGCATCTTTTGCAGCAGAAGAATTTTTACCATGTGCGAGATTCTTGCTCTGATTTTTTTTGTTGATGAAGAAAGAAAAAGATGGGTGAAAATCTGTTCAGATGAATGAAATAGATTGCATGTTCATTACACCACATAATGGCAGCTCTCTCCTGTTTCTGTGTCAGGTGGCCTCATGGAATGCCCAGGGCATTCTCATCACCAACAGGGGTTCAAGCACCATGATTGTATCTGCTGGGTGTTACAGACTGAGAACAACTCTACAAGCAATACAAGCACTGCAAGTCCTACCTTGGTAGCAAGTATAACCTAATGGCGAAGCTCAGCAAACTGCCTAAAATGTGTGAAATAATCTAGCCTCTTCTTCCCTGCACAAATAAATTGTTTGGTAAGTCCAAGTGTCGGGTTACCCAAACACCTGACATTGATCTAATTGCTCATGTACCATATTCTTGGGAACCATTCCATCTGCACAAGACTGCAGCATGCATCCAAAGAAAGCAGTAGCTACATGACAAACATTTGAGGCAAACTATTTCTTTGGAAAACTAGCATGGTGTCCAGGAAAGCTCACAGAAATGCAACCACCCAATTATCAAAAATACTCCATTGAGCAGTGAAGAAATTCTGCAAGAGGTATGCCAACATGATGTATTGGGAAGGGTCATCCAGCCAGTATGCCTTTTAAGCCTAAATTTCACCGCCAACCCACCCCACAATTGTGGTTGTTCTTGCAATTTTCACTTCCTGTTCATTCTACTCACACCAAATCACAATGAATCCCACAAGGACATGCATGGAAAAAGTCAGGACAAGGAGCATGGCTCACCCACAATGCCAGATGCTATAGGATGGCAAGATCTGTATACGGCTCCATCCAGGGATTCTTTTTTCCAATTTTGTGATGTAGCTGAAGTTGCAATCATCCATAAGATGATTTAGCCAAATTTGGCTACATACTAGATATGAAAGTAGAAAAAAACTGGAATCCTTCTATATTCTTGACTACCTACTGGAACTTATCATAAAAGCCTGGCGATTTGGATTTGTTTTTCTTTGAAATCTGGTGAATTTAATCCATTTTTTCCATGAAAAATCCTTTGCATAGGTCGAAATTATATTTTTCAGGTAGAAATCTGGTGAAATTTCACCAAAGAAAACAGACACTGGCTCCATCATGGCCAGTTCGCTCCTCTACTGCAAACGAACTTTTGAGAAAGTCAGCAAGGAAATCCAGATATTGATGAATGGATATAAAACCTGTGTTTGTCATTGACAACAGCCACCCAATTTGTAACACCTGAAACCCCTGCAGATCAGCCACTGCGAGGAAAAAAGACCAGAGACAGAGAGAGTTTAATATGTTATTGGCATCACCAATATCCATGTAAAAACAAACCCCATCCTCAAAGTGATGAAAGTGATACCAGCTATGATTCCTCTTCCAACTATTTTCAATATGAACTTTGTGGAAGTAAGTGTGGCAGTCAATAAAAACCTGCAGATTCTTTGATTATGCAGAGTGGTGTACCAGGAGCCGTGCTGACAAGCCCAAATGCAATCGCCAGTTTCTTGAGATCGTGACACAAATGAAACACCTTTTCTTCTTCCTTCACATCAGACAACACAAGTTTTGTATCTGGCACACATCCTGCATCATGCATCAGCCTCAGCAATCTCTTCAGTTCTGCACAAATTTTAACAAATATGAGGCTGCCTTTTGTTGTTCACTGCAAAAGTATGCACCTCATTATTCACTTCAATCCAGGTATGACCCAGCTGTGTCTTCACACCTCTCTGCCATTAAAGATTCTCACTACAATCCTGCTGGCCAGCAGCAGAATATATGTTCAATATCAGCTGATAGCCTGCAGCATTTTCAGAATTCCAGTTCAAGGACTTGTTGAGTGGCTTGTTCTTCCATCTCTACATTACCATGGATCCTGCAAGCACTGAGCAAAGCCTTCTACACAACTGCATTGGGTTTACAGGGGATTTCTTTGATAATTTTCTCTGCCTCCTCTAGATGGCCAGCACGGCCAAGAAGGTCAGTCATGCAGGCATAGTGCTCCAATTTTGCAGAAACCATGTAAATTTTGCTCATGGAATCATAATAGCACATGCCTTCATCAACCAGACCAGCATGGCTACAGGCTGATAGAAGAGAAATAAAAGTGATATCATCTGGCTCTACACCTTCTTGGCACATCCATTCGAATTGATCAAGAGCTTTGTTGCCATGCCCATGCATGGCGAATCCTGCAAGCATGGCATTCCATGAAACCGCATTTCGTGAGGGCATCTTGTTGAACACACTCCGAGGATCCTCTATGCTCCCACATTTCGCATACATGTTGACCAGGCTACTCCCCACAAAACTATCTGATTCAAAACCACTTTGAATGATCTGCTCATGAGCATGCCTGCCCTCTTCAAGTGTAACTGCACTTGCACATGCATTCAGCACCCCCACAAAAGTGACAGGGTCTGGCTGCACCCCTTCCTGTTGCATTTGAAATAGTTCCAGCGCCTTCTCCCCTTGCCCACATTTCACATGCCCAAATGACATTGCATTCCAAGTGACTCCATTCCAAGATGGTATCTTGTTGAATGTTCTCCAAGCATCCTCCATGCTCCTGCATTTCACATGTATGTCAACCAGGCTACTCCCCACTAAAGTATCTGATTCAAAACCACTTTGAATGATTTGTTCATGAACACGCCTGCCCTCTTCAAGAGCAGCTACACTTGCACATGCATTCAGAATCCCCACAAATGTGACAGGGTCTGGCTGCATGCTATCCAGTTGCATTTGTTGAACTAGTTCCAGCGCCTTCTCCCCTTCCCCACATTTCACATGTCCAAATATCATTGAATTCCAAGTGACTGCATTTCAAGATGGCATCTTGTTGAATGCTCTCAAAGCATCCTTCATGCTCCCACATTTTGCATACATGTCAACCAGGCTACTACCCAAAAATAGACATCTGAGTTCCACCTGCTGTGAATGATCTGCTCATGAGCAGACCTGCCCTCTTCAAGTGCGGCTACACTTGCACATGCATTCAGCACTGCAACTAAAGTGACAGGATCTGGTTGCACATGTTCCTGCTGCATTTGTCCAAATAGTTCCAATGCCTTATGCCCTCGCCCACATTTCACATGTCCTGATATCATCGTATTCCACAATACCACATTTCTTGATGGCATCTTGTTGAACACTCTCGCAGCATCTTCCATGCTTCCACATTTTGCATACATGTCCACCAGGCTACTCCCCACAAAAACATCTGATTCACATCGGCTTTGAACGATCTGTTCACGAGCATGTCTACCTTCTTTGAGTGCAACTACACTGGCACATGCATTCAGCACCCCCACAAAAGAGACAGGGTCTGGCTGCACACCTTCTTCCTGTTGCATTTGTTGAAATAGTTCCAGTGCCTTGCCCTTGCCCACTTTTCACATGTCCAAATATCATTGCATTCCAAGTGACCACACCATGTGAAGGCATGTGAGTGAACACTCTGCAAGCATCCTCCATGCACCCACATCTGGCATACATGTCAACCAGTCTACTCCCCACAAAGACATTAGCCTCACAACCATTGGCGACAATCTGTGCATGTACAGGCCTGCCTTGTTCTGGTGCTCCTAAACTAGCACATGAATTGAGCACCTGAACAAAAGTGAAGCTATCGGGAGGACTCGTTCCTTTTTGCTGCTGCATGTGTTGGAAAAGCTCCAACGTCTTTTCATGTTGCCCAGTCTTGACGTACCTTGCAAGCTTTCTATTCCATGAAAAGGTGTCCAATTGTACAGTCCCTGGTGCTATTGCAGCCAGTTCCGCTACCACCCATGACGGGTTCCGGTTGTCGACAAGCCAGAGCACTTCCCCCATCTTCTTATGCTTGAAATCCGGGTACCTTGGATTCACCTTCTCCGACCTACCATCCCACCACTGCGAAGGATCCGAAAAGAATTCCTGCCAAAGAGTTTCTCTTTTGCTTCCCGCCGCGTTTGCTCCAACCTCTCCACTCGAAGAAGAAGAAGAAGAGGAGGAGGAGGAGGAGGCTAGCGCTTTGTGGCCGCTACCACTCGTCATACGTCCTAAGCAGCAGCAGCAGCATTGCGACTCAAGGGCGAGTCCGTGGCGCACTGCCATCGCCAACAAGAATCGAAGAAAAATCCCCAATTGAGAGACTTTGGGTCCATGGAAATTGTCCTCAAGACATGCAACCCCTCGACTAATCAAGTGGCTGCTGGAGGTTTTGTTCAAACAAGTTCGTCTTTCACTTAGCACATTTTTCTGTTTAATCAAGAATTTCATTTGCTTCACAAGCATGCTAACTACTTAGGGCCTCTTTCCATTAGGCCGTTGTGATCAGAGATTCTGCTTCAGCAGGAGCTTTCCATTACATTTGTTCCACCTAACATCTAGCAGGGCTCACGGCCAAGAGCAGCTTTCCATTACACTTGTTCCATCTAACGTCTAACAGGGGTCATGGCCAAGAGCATCTTTCCATTACACTTGTTCCATCTAACATCTAACAGGGGTCATGGCCAAAGAGCAAGCTTTCCATTAGGTTTGTTCCATCTAACTGTGCTCACAATCACCTCATCTAATAGGGCTAACGGCCAAGAGCAGCTTTCCATTACATTTGTTTCATCTAACCATGCTCCTGGCCAAGAGGAGCTTTCCATTACATTTGTTCCATCTAACTGTGCTCACAATCACCTCATCTAGCAGGGCTCATGGCCAAGAGCAGCTTTCCATTACATTTGTTGCATCTAACCATGCTCATGGCCAAGAGCAGCTTTCCATTACATTTGTTGCATCTAACCATGCTCATGGCCAAGAGCAGCTTTCCATTACATTTGTTCCATCTAACTGTGCTCACA
>Ga0116231_10006830_pt1 | contig 21390 bp, 18 predicted proteins | sample S1TSphgellanicum_2_FD_89695 | JGI IMG/M metagenome (GOLD analysis project Ga0116231, IMG submission 89695) | Host-associated microbial communities from peat moss isolated from Minnesota, USA - S1T2_Fd - Sphagnum magellanicum MG | ecosystem: Host-associated > Plants > Peat moss > Unclassified...
AGAAGGAGAAGGGTGTGAACATCAAATGCCTAAGGTCCGATGGAGGGGGAGAATATTTTTCAAATGAATTCAGTGAGTACTTGAAGGAGCATGGAATTCAAAGGAAGTATTCATGTAGTTATTCCCCACAGCAGAATGGAGTTGCTAAAAGGAAAAACAGGCACATGGTAGAAATAGCACGTGCCATGCTGAATGAGAAGAATTTGTCAAATTACTTTTGGGCTAAAGCGGTAGCTACTGCAGTTTACATCATGAATCGAACACCCACAACAACAATTCATGGCATGACACCTAAAGAAAACTTCACATGTAAGAAACCCGATGTTTCACACCTTAGAGTGTTTGGTTGCATTGCATACGTGCATGTTCCTGAGGAGAAAAGATCAAAACTAGACCCAAAAGTTAAGAAGTGTATTTTCATTGGATATTCTAAGAACAAAAGGGATATAGATGTTTCAATCCTTCCACTTGGAAGTTGCAAGTGAGTAGAGATGTTGTGTTTGATGAGATGGCTAGTTGGTACTCACCATTAAAGATAGTAGAAGATGGAGAGGCTAGAAATGGTGGTGTTTCATCAAATCTGGAACAAGAATCACAATTAATTAGTGGACCACAAGAGCTTTCAATTAGTGGGTCCAGTAGCACTCCATGGAAAGGAAGATTAAGATCTTCAAACATTGTACATGGTAGTTTTCAAACATCATCTAAAAATTCTCCTATAGATGGTGAATCAAATGATTCAGAGAAAAGTGAAGGTGAAGAATCAAAAATCACTTTAATTACTACTCCTAGAGCTCAGATGGCCAAGAAATCTTTGAAAACACCTAACAACAACAGTGGAGTACGAAGATCCACACGAGTCAAGTACCTCGTACAAAGACTCACATATGATGGCTTTGTAGTTCATCATTACGCATACATGGTGAAAGTTATACAAGAGGTTGAACCCACTTGTTTTGAACAAACGGTTAGAAACCCTAAGTGGGATAATGCCATGGATGAAGAAATGGTGACTTTGGATGCAAATGCTACTTGGGAATTTATAGCTTTACCAGAGGACAAAAAAACAATTGGGTGCAAATGGGTGTACAAAGTCAAACACAATGCAGATGGATCTATGAGTAGATACAAAGCAAGATTGGTTGCCAAAGGTTATGCCCAAACGTATGGCATAAACTATGAGGAGACTTATAGTCCAGTTGCCAAAATGACAATTGTAAGAGTAGTCATTATTATGGTAGCAACAAAAGGATGGTCTTTACATCAAATGGATGTAAAGAATGTTTTTTTTCATGGAGATTTACAGGAAGAAGTGTACATGGAACAACCACCAGGTTATGTGGACCAAACACATCCTAATTTGGTTTGTAGCTTGAAGAAAGTTTTGTATGGCTTGAAGCAAGCACCTAGAGCTTGGTCAAAAAAGATAGGTGAGTATCTTGTCACAAGTGGATTTCAAACATCCGATGCAGATTTTTCACTATATGTGAAAAAGACAAATCATGGGATTGTAGTCATAATCATCTATGTTGATGACTTGATTATCACAGGAGATAGTGATGTAAACATTTTTGATTTGAAGAAGCTTTTGAAGCAAAATTTTGAGATGAAGGATTTGGGAAAGTTACGTTATTTCCCTAGCATTAAGGTAATCCATTCCCCTAAAGGGATATGGTTACTACAAAGGCAATATGCCTTGAACAAATTGTCTGAATATGGGATGACGGGTTGTAAACCATTTCAATTCCATTGGAGCAAAATGTGAAGTTAAGTGCAGATGAAGGAGAGCTCGTGGAGGATACCACTATGTATAGACGCATAGTGGGGAGTTTGATTTACATGACCATCACGAGGCCAGATTTGAGTTATGTAGTTGGAGTGGTAAGTCACTTCATGCAAACACCGCAAAAGCCACATTTGGATGTAGTGAGGCGCATACTGAGGTACATAAAACATACCTTGCAATGTGGAATTTTTTATGAAGCTAAGAACCAGTTACAAGTACATGGATACACGATGCTAATTAGGTTGGCAATGTTTCAAATAGAAAATCGACCAGTGTTTTCATGTTTTCTTTTGGAAGTGGTGTTGTTAGTTGGAGTAGTAATAAACAACTAACAGTTGCACTATCAAGCACGGAGTCAAAATACAGAGGTGCAACAATTGTTGCATGTGAAGTAGTTTGGTTACAAAAACTACTCTCAGATTTGGGACAGTCAGTGGATGCTCCTGTTATCATCTATTGTGATAACATTAGTAGCATACTACTTGGTAACAACCCGATCTATCATGCTAGGACAAAGCACATTGAGGTGCACTACCACTTTATTAGAGAAAAAGTTCTAGCAAAAGAAATTGGCCTTATTCATGTTAGTACCGAAAATCAAGTTGTTGACATTTTCACAAAGGCTTTAGGTACAAACAAGCTAAAGAGGTTTAGAAAAATGTTTGGTGTACTAGAAGTGGATTTGAACTTGAGGGGGAGTGTTGAGAATTCAAGCTCAACTAGTTAGGTTTCATTAGTTATTGGAATAGGAAAGTAACTAGGTTACTTTCACAAGGTTGAATTACTTTCGTTACTTATTTTAGTTTGGTTATTTGTGGTTTGGTTTTTTAGTTAAATACCTTGGCATTGATGGTTTGGTTCTCTTTTTTTCATTACACAAGTTTGTGTATTTCATGTGACAAGAACCTTGGAGAGTTCTTGATGTTGTGTTTTGTGTTGTGAGCATTATGTTTTAGTTTCCTTTCAATAAATATTTATGTTTGCGCTTGAGTAGATCTCCTATTTGTTAACACATTTCTTGAATCCATATAGGTTTTATAGAGAATAATGATGCATTTATAGTTTGATATAGGACTCGCAATGGTTTTAAACTATCTGGTAATTTAGATAAAACATTAGCTACCACATGTAATCTACTAAGCTTGTAAATTACTTTGAATTCATATTCCAAAAATAACAATAGCCTTCCAGACACGTGGTTTGTTGACCAAGTATACTAGAGCCATGTGGTATACATAAAAGACAAATTTGTTTCCCAATAAAAAATGTTTAAACTTATACAAAGCATAAATCATTGTGAAGGCTTTTCTCCCTATAGTAATATAATTCTACTCTATTTTATTTAGTAATTTAGAGGCATATACTATAGGCTGGTCATATTTACCAATTGGGTTTTGTGCCAACATTGTACCTATTGCAAATAATGATGCATTTGTGTGCACATGAAACTCCAACTACTAATTTGGAGGTATTAGAATTAGTGCTTCCATGTATTTCTGCTTGATTTGATCCCAAACATTTTGACATTTTGTGGTCTAGATAAAGGGTTTTGTTTTCTTCATCAGCTTTGTGATTGGTGCCATGATAAATGCAAAGTTTTTGATGAAACATCTATAAAATTGAGCCATACCATTAAAGACCTAAATCTATTGTGGGTTTTTAAGTATTGGCATATTCATTATTGACTAAACCTTATTAAGGTCTAGTATTTTTCCTTCCTTGGAAACTATGAACCCTAAAATCAATCCTAAAAATACCATAAAGGCATTTTTTTGGGGTTAAGATTGATTTTATATTCCATGCATTTCTGAAAGCAAAGTTTGAGTTTCATCAAATAACTCTCCATGTCATTGTAGATTGTGAAATCATCTATAAATATCTTCATAAACTAGTTTAAATACTTTCTGAAGGTTCTGTTGATTACTCTCTGGAAAGTTGGTGGCCCATTTTAAACACCAAATGGCATCACCATCCAAACAAAAATTCCCTGATGTATTACAAAAGTTATTTTGCATTTATCTTCACGAGCTATAGAAATCTAATGGTATCCTGAGTATCCATCTAAAGATGAATAAGCTTCGTACCTTGTTATAGTCTTTAATACCTCATCAAAAAACGGCAGAGGATAAGGATCTTTTTTGGTTGCCTTATTCAGCTTCCTGAAATCCACACAAAATTTCAATTTTCCAATATTCTTAGGTATTACCACTATAAGTGATAACCATGTAGCCTCCTCTATTAGTTGAATGAATCATGTTGATAGTAGTTTGTCAATATCTTGTTTGACAACTTTAGCATAATTAGGGTTTAATTTGTACCTTGCTTGATGTGCTTGTGGGATTGAAGTGTTAAGCTCAATTTTGTGTTAAGCCAACTCTAGAAGTATGCTTTCCAAATCCTTATAAGTCCAAGCAAACACATCTTTTAACTCCTTGAATAACATCTGAAGCTCCTTAGTTTTCTCCTTTGTCAATTGTGCATTAATTTTGATATACTATGGATTTGCTTTTATGCCAAGATTTAGTTTAACAAGCTATTGTTTTTCAATCAAAGTCCAACCTGTTATTTAAAGATTCTATACTTGTATTTTTGTTGGTGTCTCATCCATTTCAATATCAGCTTGGTTATGATGATAATAGGTTTATGGATAAACCTTATCTTCTAATGATATCTTCAGTCTGACATAAAAGTTTGTTGTTTTTGTTGTTGAAGGCACCACTTGTACTACTCCTTGATTTGATGTCCCTTGTTGTGGTTTAGATTCTTCATGGATTCTAATCTCTAACACTCCAATATTCAACAATAAAATTATTTCCTTTGAAATAGTGATTGTACCAATCGAAAATAGCTTTGGTTCTATTTCAAAAATCATATCTTCCTCTTCATTTGTTAGCCCTTCCAACAAGTCATAAAAAACAAGTATTTGAAGCCTTTTGGTTTCTGCTCCCAGTTTCTTATTAATTAATATTGTTATGATTATTCCATTGCCTTGAACAGTAATCACATTGTTCACCTAGTCATGTGTAACCTTTGCATCTCTAAACCAAGGTCTTCCCAACAACATAGAATAGCTAAAATCTACCACACTATTTTTCAATATAATAAATGTGGTTACATATGGTCTACCATGTAGGTGTGTCTTCAAAAAAATTATGATTCCTAAAGGTCTTGTCATACTCTAATCTACCATTTTGAAGTGGTATGGAGCTGATCTTGGCTTGGGTAAACCTAATTTTGTTTTAAGGTTTTTTATTATGATGTTTACACTTGCCCTTGATCCATCTATCAAAACGTCTTCAATGATGTTCTTCCCAACTTGTACTTGGATAATTGCCACTTAGTTATCTACCTTTATAGCTAAAGTGTTTACTTTAAAATGTGTCTCAACCACTATAACTACATTAGGTTTTGATATCATTTTACTAGTTATATTGGGTTTTTTGGCTTCAGTTTTTGGCACATGTACTTCTTAAGATCTAATGTTATTTTCGTTAGTTGACCTAACCTCAAAGTATAAGTAATTTCCAATAATTGTTTATTGATATCTTGGAATATATGTTCCATAGACATAACTTTGTTGTTAGGAATAACAAATAGATTTTGTGGTACAATTGGTTCTGTGGACACTTAGCCTCTGGTAATCTTGCCCAACTTGTACTCCACTATGCTTTCTCCTTTTGAGCAAAATTTTCTTGTGGGTTTTTTACTTACATCTCTCATATAATCTTGAAAAAATAATGTTGTAATCTCTACTCTTATTCCTAGTTAGTAGCAGACTTCTTTTTTATTAGCTTTTTGTCCTTGAACACATGTTCTTTAGTAACCTTGTTATTGGTGATCACCATATTGACATCCACCATATGAACTAAAGGATTTACAACCTTGGGTTCTACCACATGCTTGTTTATCTATAATCTTCACTCCTTTGTTCTTAAACATATTATGTATGTCATTGTACTTAGGACAATTTATGATATTGTGTCCAATGTCACCATAAATATGATAAGAATATTTCATAGGTTTTTGTACTTTGATCTATTGAGTAGTAACCTCAGAAACTACATGAACCAAAAAGTCTTCTTTTCATTTGACTCTATAGGTTTGAACATTATGATTTGTCTTATAATAATTTGTACAATACATTCATATTTTTTCTATAATTTTTTGAGGTTTATGAGTTAATATTATCTTACTACTCAATGGTATTAATAGATTGCTTATAGCGTCTACTTCATAAATTCCTTCTTCACAAACCAAAGTTGCTTCCTTATGTTATTATAGGGTTATACTCTTCATGCATGTTGTTGCTACACATAGATATGGTTGTAATATAGATTTGAAAACAATAGTTAGGAAATTGTTTATTGTCATGTGTTGAAAACTATTGGCTAACTTCAGTAATATCTCAAAATAGACTTCCATTATTTCATTATTATCTTATTTCGTGTTCTTCAATTGTAGATAAACTTGTTCATCATTCTAAACTTGTCTATACCTTTTACAAAAAACTAATTGTAATTCTACAAAAGTACATGTTAAGGAGGTAGGGTGAACACATGATTTTGGATGAATAAGGCATTTAGGACAGGGATTGATTAGGGACCTTTGTTAGTTTGAATTATGAATTCTTATTAGTTTTGAATCATGGTGATGTGACTTGGGACAATTCAAAAGGAGAGAGTTTTAGAAAACAAAAATAATTCTTAAACACAAAGTTTGAGAAAAAGGAAGAGGAACCATAGGTACTTTGTAGTAGAAAACCATAGATTATATTTTGATATACCACATATTTTATTTGTTGTTTTGATTTTCATTTCAACAAAACATGGGATTCTACTATATTTTGATTCATGTTTACAAGTAATATAAAAAAGCACAAACTTTTGCAGTGAATTCTTCATATTGTTGTGTGAATTATTTATAGTATTAGAATATGATGAAAATTAAATGTAATCTTGTTTCTGGAATTTTTTTCACAATGTATTCTGAAATGTAGATTTTGGTTATATGAAATAACCATCAATCTAGTGTTTTAATGAATGTCAATGTTAAGTATGTTGAAAATTAAAGCAAAAATAGTGAATGTATGCATATGAAATGCAAATGTGTTGTTACAATAGTGTAAAATATTTTACAAGAATTAAATTTCACGTCTACTAGTACAATCTGGGTAATTTCCCATGTAATTATTATACTAGTCAAACACAATTTTTTGAAGGTAAAACTAAAAAAATTAACAATATTTGCATCATTTGTTTCACCATTTACTTTAATGGCAACTTTAAAAACTTTGACATGAGCATATGGGTGAAAATCCTTCACATATTCAAGATAGTTAAGTGGCCAATGATAAGGCTTGCTTAAATTCATCATTGGCAATCCAAAATATCCTAGTGGTCCTCATGGTCCTCATGGGTTTGAACCTCCTCCTTTTGGATATAATAGCTATCTAATAAAAATCTTGTCCACCTTTATGTGCATCTTTATATGCACACTAACAAGTTGTGTTTCCATTGGAGTCTGGGGTTTAAACTTCATCTTAACAACAATATGGACTAGTGTTGTTACAAATGGAGCTTCAGTAACTATAACCATAGACAAAGGCATTGCCACAAAATATAATGGTATAGATCTTACTGGTTCCATTCTTAAATTGGAAGTTCTTGGATAAGTAGCTCCAACAATATTGTGATGTAATAAACTTGGTGTAGGAGCTACATAAATAGGTACTACATCTACCACAATCTGAGCTCTCATTTCCATTTTATTATATTTATAGATTTGTTTTATGAGTCTATTTAAAATTTTGACCCTTTCATGGTACAATTTTTCTAGCTCATTATATCCATGGTTCTTTGCTCTTATAAGTTATGGATTTAGATTTTAAAAATGTTCAACAAATCCTTGCTTCACATTATTTTCAATAAATGGACATTCATTGATTTAATGTCCAATTTGATGATAGTAAGTGCATCTTGAAAGATTAAGTCATGGAACTCTATTCACACTATGAATTCCTCTGCTCCAATCCCTTGAGATTCCTTTAACAATGCTTCCACTTTGTTGATTAACATTAGAAGAAATCTTCAAATATACGACTAAATTTATGATTAGTATTATAGTCATAAAAGACAAAAATGACTAATAGCCCTAAAATTATTACGAACAAGTTGTTGAGAATAATGGTCATTTAGGACATGATGTGTCAATGATGTGACACATTTCATTCATTAGTCATAAAGGACATGAAATCATTAATCATAGTGTAATTTTATTATTATTACAAATTATAATAATTGATATTATTATAATATAAATAACAAGATATATTTTCACCCTTTCAATTATTGAAACATGTCATCACCTAAGTTAGGTTTAAAACTAGTTTAAATGGCTAAGTAGACCACCTAATCTACCTAGGTAATCTAATTGGGTATGGAATATTCAATTAATATTCCATCGTTGACCACAACAATGTCATTTGTGAAGTTTGATCCTTGGACCCCAAGGATGGAATTGAATTCATTTATCACCAAACCTCCCCACTTGTTGTGTAAACAATCTAATGTTTATTTTATTTAAACCATACTTCATTTAAACATTACACAAAACCTCAAATTTGATGATTCATATCTTATTGATAAATTGTCCAAATTAAAGAATTAAAAACTTATTGATAAATTTCCTTCACTAATGTATATAGTTCTTATATATATGTAAAAATGTGAATTCATTTCAAACGAAAATATTTGAATTTTGTTATCGAATAATATTTCAATGACCATTCTTTGGGGGAAAAAAAATCAAACACATGATTTGTAAATGGAAAAACCTTTGTGGGTAGTACAAAAATAAATAAAATATACCTTTCATATATTAAATCTTCATTTGATTTATAAATTTATATTATACAAACTTTCTTCCAATATATCATGATTTTATTAATAACTTTTAAATTAGACATTTGAGTCCATAAATTTTATCCACATAAAATATTATAAATGGATCATAAATCAATTATAATATCTACATTTTTATATATAATATTTAAAAATATTGATCATATTAATTTTATTTATAAATGTAATTTAAATATAATTTTAAAATTAAAAAATGTTGAATAATTTTCTGAAATTATAAAATTTTATTCAAATAAATGTACTACCCACTTACCTACCTACCCACCCACCTATAACCTACCTACATATTAACTACCTACCTACCCACCCGCCCGCCTACCTAGATGTACTACTTACCTTCCTATCCACCCACCTATAACCTACCTACATATCAACTACCTACTTACCTACCCACACACTTATTTACATACATGTACTACGTACCTACATACCCACCCACTTACCTAAATACATATTATTTACCCACCCACCTACTTACCTACTCACCCACCACCTACCTACCCACCCACTCACCCACCCATCTTTTACAACCTACCTACCTTCATACCTCATAGTCTTGTAATGAAGTGTCAAAATAAACATGTGAAATAAAAAAATTAACAAAAGTTGAACACCTTTTAATGATGTGGTTCATTGATTAAGGATTTGGTTTACCATTGGGTAGGTCAAAGGTTTAATTCTTAACATTATAACCTATGTACATGTTTAAGGGGCTAAGGTACATAGGGTAGGCTAAGTAGGATATACAAGGTTAGGTTAAGGTAGGTCAAGTAGGATAGGGTGGCTCATAGGGTAGGTTACCACCTACCTACTTGCCTTTTTATGAACTACCTACCCACCTACCTACTTGCCTTTTTATGACCTACCTACCTACCTACCTACTTGCCACAAATTTTTTTATACGAATAGAAATTCAACTAGTCAAAATGACCAATCAAATGGTACACTCTATTAGTCAAAAAAATCACCCTAATCACAATGGACATGCAAAATTGACCTCTCCAAAATCACTAAGTGGTCTTTTTTACACCTATTCAAATTGGGTATTTTTAAACTATATTTGTTAGTAAAAAAATACCAAATTTTCTAGTAGTGATTGTACTAGTGAGAAACTAACATTACAATTAGTATTATTATTAAAGATCTAGTTACATGTTCAATGGAGAGCATATGTGGAGGTGATCATAATAATAGCCTCTCCATACCATTAAATGGCTCAACACCATTAAGGACAAAGCTAGCTAGTTTGAACTCTAGTGGAGGTGCCCATGGATTGTTGGGCCAATTTTGAAAAAAATCATCTAATTATTTTTTTAAAAGTGCAAATGTTGGTCCAAGTTCTTCAATTGAAGTATTGCATATTCAAGATGCTATGAAAATCATACAAGAGCAAATAAAACTTGGTTTTGATATACCATTGTGTATCAAAGCAATTATAAAGGTAAAAAAAATGTTGGATTTTAAATAAATTAGAAAAGAGTTTGACCAAGATGAAGAACTTATTGAAAGTGTAGAACCTTTTTGTTCTATGCTTCTAATGGATGATGACGGTGTTGTGGCAATCATTTATCATAAGGCTATTTTTAAAAAGGAAGCACTGAAATATGGTGATAAAATTTTATGGCTTTTTCAAAATGGTGGTTATGTTAAAAGATCCAAATTGAAAGAATCTTCTTTGATAGCAATGTTTGGATGGAGATGGGCACAAGATTTCTACAGGTAAAATAATTGAACATGTATATTCATTTGAATTTATAATCATTTGCGATGATTTTTTTTCCTTTTGTTGTAACTTTTCCACGAATAAATGAAACATTTGAAATTATAATCACGTGATGATTTTATTATTATTATTTTTGTTGTAACTTTTTCAATAATAAATGAAACATGTACATGCACAATAATCGAGGAAATCAAGTTGATGATGATGTTAAAGCAATGATAGCTAAACTTGAGATTTTTGCTTCCAATTTGGCAAGATGGTTATTACTTTACATTTTTTTATAATGTTATTATATTTAACTACATCTCTTTTGATGTATTGAAAACATGTTTTTATCATTATGAAATTAAACCCCATATGTGAAAGACATATGCATTTGATTTCTTAATAAATAAAACATCTTTCCAATGTTAAGTATAAAGCATTATAAATAGGAAATTAATAACCTCAATGGTTATTATTTAACCTTTTTTATCATGTCATTGTATTTAACTACATCTTTAACGTGTGGGCATTATCACATTTTCTACTCTTTTAAAAAACCCCCAAAATAATGCAATAATAATAGTATAATAATAGTATTATGATAATAAAATGTTCACCTTTTCTCCTTATTCATTGATAACATTGTTTTTTGGAATTTCATAAGTTTTTTGTTGTCCGTTTGGTTTGTTGTGGTTGCTATTTCCCACCTCCAATTGTTCACAATTTGCCAATATGTCAACAAATTTTCAAACCTATACTAATTATTCAATGCAATAGTAAATCAATTTTCAATTTCCAAAGGAAATTCAACATATTTGAAATGTGCCCTTGAATTTTTACATTTTTTCTAGTGTGCTAATCATAACATACTATTTTGGCAAGCACAAATTATATTATTTTAAAAAGCACAAAATTTTTAGGATTTAATGTTATGAAAGAAAAATATTTATAAAAGAAGAAAAAGAACGTTTTATTATTTTTTGGGAATATTTTAATTTTGAAATGAAATATTTAAAATAAATTTATTATTTGGTAGCAAAAAGTTTAAGAAGTTCAAAGTTTTTTTCTTTTAGAAACTTGCCACTTTTTATCCACTCATAAGACCATAGAGTCTACATATGGCAAAGTTAGCAAAAAATTCATAGAAAAAAATCCTTTTGAAAAGGTGGTAGCCAAGGTTTTTCCTTTTAAATATTGTGGTCATTATATTGGCTATGATCATTAATGGACAATACATAATTTTTAGAATCATGCCTAGTTATAGAGATTTCTAGTACTGCACTATTTAAATTTGGTGAATTTTTTGGAAAAGTTTCCAAATAAATCCTTTATTTAGATCACATTGCCTTTTTTTTGGTTGCAACTTAGCATAATTTCACCCCAAAAAAATCATTAAATACGACCTTGCAACTTTGCAAAATAATTTCACATTATACAAAAAAAAAGAAAAATGCTAAACATAATTATTGTTTTTTTAAAAATGAAATACTATTGGAATGCTTTAATTTCGAAATTCAATTTTTTTTATTAGATATCAATTTGTTAAATTTCAACTTTATGAGGTAGCATCAAATGCAAGGATTGAAAAATGGTTTAACAATAAATAATGATTTTTTGGTAAAAGTTTTATTTTAAAAAAAAACCTATTACACATTTGGCTATTTATAGCAATCAACAACATAAATGATACATTCCCAAGCTCCTTAATAAATTCAAATGTAAGTCTAAGGTGAAAACAGTGGAAGAATAAGGAGTCAAGGCATGCTCCCTGGCTTGTAGCACTTCGGGGGTAAAGGGGCGTGTTGGAGTTCCAGGATGGGGACTAGGAAGATTGATAAACAACTCAATTACTCACACAAACGTGCACAAACCAAACAACAAGTTGGTTAGTGCATAACACTTTTGGTGCACGAACGAGCCATGGGCAAACACGAACTCACAAGATTCTCCACGGCCCGGATTTGGGGGAAGCCACCACCTTCCCCCTTATAATACACTCTGTGTCTAGCCATGGGGCCAACACCCAAATGGCATTTTGTCCCAAGACTCTCAAATGGGAATCCCAAAATTCCAAAAATTAGGATTCCTATAAATTTGGAGGCCCATAACTTTGTGTGTAAACGTTCGACTGAGGTGAGGTCTAAAGCAAAGTTATAGCCCTCATCGAAGGCTTTCCAACGATATGTGTCACGCCACCTGCACACAAGGAAATCGGGGCGATTCCTGACCTTTTAGTGGTCGGGAGTCAAATTGACAATTTGACTATTGGCCCTTCTTTTGGCTATAACTTATGTTTTAAGTATCCAAATGGATCATGTGAGCCCATTTTAGACATCTAAGTTCCATGAGCTTTCCAATGATATAATGAACTTCTCAATGCAATGAGTTTTGACGTCTATAATCGCCTTCTGAAAATTTGGGAGTCTATTAAGATACTAATTCCCAAAGTGGGAGCTCATTTGGGAGTGCGAGGGTTCATTTTCTTGCACTCTCTTGCACTTTCGGGAGCTTGAACTATGACTCCCGAGTTCATTTTTGGCCCACACCTTTGCAAGCCCTTGCCTTGGTCATGAGCCCAAGGCTAGGGTTACGATAAGAAATGGCAACACACTAAACACCTTTGTCGAACTCTATTTGGTGTTTTTATTGGGTAGAACAACCTTGTGTAGAACCTTGTGATTCTGCCATAAGGTTCGATTGGATTATTACATCGTGTAATTGTTAGATCATTAATATTATTAAAAAAAACAAAAACTTTGGCCACGGTTTGGGAAATTAACTATTATTTTGATGATATAATAAATTGGAATTTCCCAATGTGAAATTTGTCATAAAAAGGGGCTCACCTCAAATTAACATGAATGCATGTTTGTTATATTGTGATCCTTTGCATTCATTGATAAGTTCACCACTTCCTGCATTGAATTGACATATTTTGCACATTGTAGCAATAATACTATAATATCATGACAAACACATTATATATAAAAATTCCAAAGTATTTAAAAAATAATGTCCAAAAAAAAACTTCTATGAAAAAAATTGAAAAATGTTTCTAAATATTCTTGGAATATTTTAATTGAACATTACTTGAACACTTTTGCTTCATCTACTACTTATAACTAATTACTTTTACAACTAATTGCACTACAATTTGGAGACTTACTAATTATTTGAATATTATTATTTCATCTATATGATTACTAATTACTATTTGTGAGAAACTACTTTTATAACACATGACAAGAAAAAACAGAAAGTAACAAGACAATTAGCACTAATGAACAACAAACAAGTTGATTTAAATACTTTACATGACATAGATTTATTTTTCTTTCAACTACAAAATCAGAAATTGTAGTAGGAGTTTCCCCTTGGCTCGATTATTTATGGGTAGTTGCAATTGAAGTTTCTCCATGTTGAGAATTCAAGCTTAACTAGTTAGGTTTCATTAGTTACTAAAGTAAGAAAGTAACTAGGTTACTTTCACAAGGTTGAATTACTTTCTTTACTTATATTAGTTTAGTTATTTGTGGTTTGGTGTTTTAGTTAAATACTTTAGTGTTGATGGTTTGACTTTTTTTATTCATTGCACAAGTTTGTGTATTTCATGTGACAAGAACCTTGAGGAGTTATTGATGTTATGTTCTGTGTTGTGAGCATCATGTTTTAGTTTCCTTTCAATAAATATTTATGTTTGCACTTGATTAGATATCTTATTTGTTAACATGGTATCAGAGTTTAGGTTGTTTGATGAGAAAATTGAAAAAGATCTAAAGCTAGAAAGTCTTTAGAACTAGAGTTTGAAAGTCTCTAATAATATCATAGGAGTTTATCAAGTGCAAAAGAGAAATGGGGAAATGAAAGAATGTCAAGAAAAAGAAAATAAAAGAAAAGAGATGAAATGAAATTAACATATCAATGGTTGTGGAAGTCAGATCTTTAAATCTAGATTTAGATTTATTGTGAAAAAAACTTGAAATGAAACTTGCAGAGATTATAGAAGGCTATAAGACGTTTTTATTCTTAGAATTTTAAAAGAAAAAGATATGTTTTGTGAGAGTTATGAACTTTTGAAAACTTTGTGTCAAATTTGGTTTTTTGGTCATATCTCCTGTGTTTGAGCATTTTTGGATCTGAAAGTTTGAGATTTTATAGATCATAAAGGATTATATATGTGAGAGAAATTTCATGTCATTTGGATTTGTATTGAGAGAGATCCAAGTATCTAACATTTTAGCCTCAATTTTAAAATTAGTTTTTTTGAAAATGATAACTCTTTGTGATCATGATAGAGCTGAAATTTTGAACAAATATAAAGGACATACATTTAATGTGTCTCCCAAAATCTCAAGGAGGTTGAGTTGTTGAGAGCAAATTGTAAGTCATCTTTTGTTCAAGTCCCACTTTGAAATGATTTCAAGGAAGTAGCAAGATATCTCACTTTATGAAATGAAATGAGCAAATTTTTTTAGAGATGATATTAGACATAGTTTTTCATGTTTCACCAAAATTTTAAATCAATACAAGGTCATATGTGAGCAGTGTAGTGTTGCAAAGTTGTTGTGATAGAAGTTTACATTGCGAAAACATTAAAACGAATTTTGAAGTGGAACAAATAAAATTTGGGAGAACTTGGAGTTTGAAAATTGTAAAGCGCAAATACATTATCAAGACCTTCATATAAAGTTTGGTATGTAATCATGTATTTAATACCACACAAAATATTATACAAAATACATACATATACATCAAACCTATGTGTAATATAAAATTTCGTATAATATCAAAACATACATACATATGCAAGGTCCATCTTGTTCAACCCTAACCCTAATCCTAATCCTAGAAACCTAAGGAAGGAAAACCCTTATCATAACCCTAGAAACCTAAGGAAGGAAAACCTTAGTCCTAACCAAAGAAACCTAAGGAAGGAAAACCCTAATCCTAACCTTCAAACCCAAGGAAGGAAATAAAATCATTTCTTTGAAACAAATCATTTGTCAAACCCCAAGAAGACATTGAGTGTTGCCTTGAAAGATGGTAGACGGTCTTTTTCAAATTGTAATTGAAAAATTAAACAAAAAAAATTTCCAAGTGTGGAAAATTTAGGATTATGAATTTTTTTATGGGGAAAGGCTATTGGGAGTTCATAACTGGTGGTGAGAAGAACCTCCTCTCCTAGAAAACCCCACACAACAACAAATTCAAGCTAATAAAACTTGGCATGAAAAATCTAGAAAAGTCTTATATTGGTTTTCTCTGAATGTGTTCAATTCCATGATTGTGCAATTCAAGATGTAAAATCACCCAAGCAAGCTTGGGATACATTGGTGAAGATGTATAGCACCAATACACAAGCTTGCAAAATGCAGCTTAAACAAAAGTTGCATAATCTATAAAAAAACAAGATGAACATCAATGACCATTCTACAAAGGTGAAAAACCTTGTATATGTTTTTGCATATATAAAAACCCTTGTAGATGATGAAGATTTAGTGGCCGTGGCCTTGAATGGATTTGGAAAAGACTATAGCCAATTTTTTACTTCAATTGTTGTTCGAGAAACTTTTCCCAATTTCCAAAATTTGATAACTTTACTTATAAGGTGAAGAGGTGAAGATTATTAGTACTTCATCCAATGGAGGATCACAAAAAAATGTTCTCTACTCAAATACTAATAAAGGTAGAGGTAAAGGTGGTAAAACATCATTTCAAGGTCAACATAGAAGCTTGCATGGTGGACATCATCAGCATGAAGGTCGACCTCATGGAAGTAGACGAAGAAACTTTATTAGAAGAAGAAGTTGTGGTGGAAGCCATTGAGGTCAATAACCAAATTGCGATTCAAATTGTTACTACTGTGGGAAACATGGGCACATGGCAAAAAATTGTTATCAAAGGGCGCATGATGTATAAAATGGAAAGCTGTAATAAGGGAATTATGCATCAACAAGCAATCAAGGTGATGAATAACTATTTATGATGTAGCACATGGCAAATTCAATGATAGGAAGTGTATTAGATAACAATGTCTAGTATGTGGATTTTGGAACTTCAAACCACATGACTAGTCATGGAGAATGGTTTAAAGACACAAGGGATTTGAAAACACCAAGGTTTGTGGAAACTGGTGATGACATTACACATCCATCCCATCACACAAATTAGCAAGGTGCCATTGTCCATGCAAGATGGGCAAACAAAGTACTTAAAAGATGTACTTTATGTTCTAACCATAACAAAAAAATTAGTTTCAGTAAGCTAGATGGTGGAACAAGGTTTACATGTGACATTCAACCCTAATGGATGTTTTGTGGAAAACATGAAAAACCAAGGCAAATTGATTGCAAAAGGGAAAAGGATTGTTCACCTTGGATGTAAACATGCCTGAGGTGAATTCCACATTATTCACACATGGAAAAGGAGTTGGAGACATTGGAATTTGGCACAAGTGGGTTGGCCATGTTAATCTCCAATGTTTTAAGTTGATGGAGAAATAAAATCTTGTTGGAGGGTTTCCCGAATTTGGAATAAAAAAAATGATGTCAAAAGTTTGTGAAACATGCCAATTGGGGAAGTAAGCTAGGCATCCATTCCCAACTCAAACAACTCATGTAAGTTCCAAACCTTTGGAAATGATTCACTCATATGTGTGGACCACAAAGATAGAATCCATTGGAGGATGCAGGTATTACGTGAGTTTCATTGACAACTACAGAAAAAGGTGTGGGTCTACTTCATGAAACACAAAGGTGAAGTGTTTCAACATTTTTTGAATTTCAAAGCAATGGTGGAAAAAGAAAAGGGTGTGAGCTTCAAATGCTTAAAGTCTAATGGAGGGGGAGAGTATTTTTCAAATGAATTTAATGAATACTTGAAGGAACATGGAATTCAAAGGAAATACTCATGTAGTTATTCCCCACAACAGAATGGAGTTACTAAGAGGAATAACATGCACATTATAAAAATAACATGTGCCATGTTGAATGAAATTTTTTTGCCAAATTACTTTTGGGCTGAAGCAATAGCAACTGTAGTTTATATCATGAATCGAACACCCATAACAATAGTTCATGGCATGACACCCAAAGAAAAATTCACATGAAAAAAACCAAATGTTACACACCTCAAAGTGTTTCATTACATTGCATACGTGCATGTTCCTGACGAAAATAGATCAAAACTAGATTAAAAGTTAAGAAAATTATCTTCATTGGATATTCCTTAAAACAAAAAGGATATACATGCTTCAACCCTTTCACTTGATAGTTGCAAGTGAGTAGAAATGTTTATGTTTGATGAGATGGTTAGTTGGTACTCACCACTAAAGATACCAGAACATGGAGAGGTTAGAAATGGTGATGTTTCATCAAATGTGGAATAAGAATCACAATTAATTAATGGACCATAAGAATTTTCAATTAATGGGTCCATAACATTCCATGGAAAGGAAGATTAAAATCTTCAAACATTGTACATGGTAGTTCTCAAACATCATTTAGAGATTTTCATGTTGATGTTGAGTTAAGTGATTTAGAGAAGAGTGTGGGTGAAGAATCAAAAGTCCTTTCGATCATTATTCCCGGACTTCGAATGGCCAAAAAAACTTTGAAAACACCTGACAACAACAATGGAGTACGAAGATCCACATGAGTTAAGTACCCCATACAAATATTCACATATGATGGCTTTGTAGCTCATCATTACACATACATGGTGAAAGTTATACATGAGGTTGAACCCACTTGTTTTGAACAAGCGGTTGGAAACCCTAAGTGGGACAATGCCATGGATGAAAAGATGGCGGCGTTAGATGCTACTACTACTTGGGAATTAATAGTTTTACCAAAGGACAAAAAAACAATTGGGTGCAAATGGGTGTACAAAATCAAACATAGTGTAGATGGATCTGTGAGCAGATACAAAGCAAGATTGGTTGCCAAAGGTTATGCCCAAACTTATGGCATAGATTATGAAGAGACCTATAGTCTAAGTGTAGAAATGACAACTATAAAAGCAATCATTATTGTGGCAACATCAAAAAGATGGTATTTACATCAAATGGATGTAAATAAAACTTTTTTTTAAGGAGATTTACAAGAAGTGTACATGGAACAACCATTAGGTTATGTGGACCAAACACATCCTAATTTGGTTTGTAGGTTGAAGAAAGCTTTGTACGGCTTGAAACAAGCACCTAGAGCTTGGTCAAATAAGATAGGTCGATATTTTGTCACAAGTGGATTTCAAACATCCAATGCAATTTTTTCACTATGTGTCAAAAAACAAATCGTGGGATTATAGTCATAGTCATCTATGTTGATGACTTTATTATCACAGGAGATAGTGATGTAGACAACTTTGATTTGAAGAAGCTTTTGAAACAAAAGTTTGAGATGAAGGATTTGGGAGAGTTGCGTTGCTTCCTCGACATTGAAGTAATCCAGTTCCCTAAAGGGATATGGTTACTACAAAGGTAATATGCCTTGAACAAATTATCCGAATATGGAATGACGAATTGCAAACCCATTTGAATTCCATTGGAAGAAAATGTGAAGTTAAGTGTAGATGAAGGAGACCTTGTGGAGGATACCATTATATACAGATGCATAGTGGGGAGTTTGATTTACATGACCATCATAAGGCCAAATTTGAATTATGTTGTTGGAGTGGTGAGTCAATTCGTGCAAACACCACAAAAGCCACATTTGGATGTAGTGAAGTGCATCCTGAGGTACATAAAACATACTTTGTAATGTGGATTTTTTTATGAAGCCAAGAGCCAATTACAAATACATGGATACACGAATGTTGATTAGGTTGGTAATGTTTCAGATAGAAAATCAATTAATGGTTTCATTTTTTTTTTGGAAATGGTGTTATTAATTGGAGTAGTAAAAAACAACTAACAATCGCATTATCAAGCACAGAAATAGAATATAGAGGCGCAACAATCGTTGCATGTGGAGTAGTTTAATTACAAAAATAACTTTCAGATTTGGGACAGTAAGTGGATGCTCCTATTGTCATTTATTGTGATAACATCAGTAGCATACTACTTACTAACAACCCGATCTATCACGTTAAAACAAATCACATTGACGTGCATTACCATTTTATTAGAAAAAAAGTTCTAGCAAGAGAAATTAACCTTATTCATGTCAATGCTAAAGATCAAGTTGCTGACATTTTCACAAAGGTTTTAGGTACAAACAAGTTAAAGAAGTTTAGAAAAATGCTTGGTGTACTAAAAGTGGATTTGAGCTTGAGGAGGCATGTTGAGAATTCAAGCTCAACTAGTTAGGTTTCAATAGTTATTTGAGTAGGAAAGTAACTAGGTTACTTTCACAAAGGTTAAAATACTTTCTTTACTTATATTAATTCGCTTATTTGTGGTTTGATCTTTTAGTTAAATACCTTGGTGTTGATGGTTTGGCTCTCTTTTCTTCATTACACAAGTTTGTGTATTTCATATGATAAAAACCTTGAAGAGTTTTTGATGTTATGTTCCATGTTGTGAGCATCATGTTTTAGTTTCCTTTCAATAAAGATTTATGTTTGCACTTGACTAGATTTCCTATTTGTTAACACTTTAACACTCGCACATTATTTATAACATCATTGTCGACTTGATTATTTGTGAGTGAATGCAATAGAAGTTTGTTTCGATGCCATCATATCATTTGTAACATCATTGGATCAACTATTTGTGGGTAGTTGCAAAAAAAAATCTAACACCACCCTGACATTATTTGTAATATCATTAGCTCATCTATTTTTGGGTAGTTGTAATATAAGTTTTTAAAACTCCGATAACAAGGCCACAATGACCTAGCACCCACCAATGCACCATCCATTGGATGCCCATTATTACTCAGTTGTGCATGAATATCAACTAAATTAATATTTGGTTTCACCCTAGTAACCAATTTTGTAAGAAATAGGTCTCATACATAAGTAGTAGGAAAATAGGTAACTTTTGGGTAAGTAGATGGTTTACATATAGGTAAAGGTTGTTTTACCTAATAACTACTTGTTTGTGGGTTATTGGTAGGTAGGTAGGAAAAAAAACAATTACATTAACCAACCACCATGGTTAGCTAGGGAATTGGAACCCAACAAAAATTTGTTTCTTGACCACTTACCATTCATCCTTCATGGTGAATTAGTGAGTGTTGGTTCATTGTGGCCCGACAACAACACTACTTTCTCTTCTATGTTCCACCATATTTTTTTCAGTACATGCACCTTGGTGTGAGTAGTACTTGCCAATTTAACTTATTATTTTAAATCAAATATGTGCCTACAATGTGCATAACTAAATACCTACTATGTGCTAGAACTCTTTGTGTAAATAACACTTATAAGTAGATTGCTAGATGCTTCACATAAGATAAACTTCATGTGGGGGGAAAATTAATTAATTAAATTAAAAAATCAAACTTGCAAATGTTAAATCAGGTAAACCTATCGGGTGAATGAATGAAACAATAAAATCTTTCAAGTCTACACAAAATCTTATTTTGTTGAGCATTGAAAAAAAAAATGAAAACCCCCTTTCTTAACATTTCCATTGGTCTGCCAAATTTTTCACAAACTAAACAAATTAAAAGGTGTGTTTTTTTTTTTTTTAAAAATTTTTGCCAAATGGTGACAAAAAAGAGAAAGAGGTTAGGCACTTCAACAAAATGTTTTTTTTGGGACCGACCACTTTTGTTAGAATCCTACTTGCTTTATTGTGAGTGCTTTTGTTTTGTTTTTGTTTTTAATTTTTTTTTTTTTGTTTTTTCTCTTTATGGGAACATTTGAAGAGAACAAAACCCTTCAATTCAAAAAATCTTGCAAATTCCCCAATTCTACACACTTCTACAAATTAAGGGGAGGGGTGGGGGGGGGGGGGGGAGGGGCTTTTTTTTTAAATTTTAAAAACCTTGGTACAACAAAAAAAATTTTTATTGGTTGGGTTTAAATCC
>Ga0116231_10006831_pt1 | contig 21389 bp, 14 predicted proteins | sample S1TSphgellanicum_2_FD_89695 | JGI IMG/M metagenome (GOLD analysis project Ga0116231, IMG submission 89695) | Host-associated microbial communities from peat moss isolated from Minnesota, USA - S1T2_Fd - Sphagnum magellanicum MG | ecosystem: Host-associated > Plants > Peat moss > Unclassified...
AAAAAAAAAAAAAAAAAAAAAAAAAAAAAAAAAAAAAAAAAAAAAAAAAAAAAAAAAAAAAAAAAAAAAAAAAAAAAAAAAAAAAAAAAAAAAAAGAAAAAGGAAATAAAAAAAAAAAATAAAAAATAAAAAAAATTCCCAAAAAAAAAAAAAAAAAAAAAAAAACATAAAAAACATAAAGCAACTTGCAGGGGAATCAAGCCCCAATTCTTTATAGAACTTTGCCCAATGTTGCGCAAGTTGCTTACAAATAACAAAACAACATGCACATAAACAACAAACCACCCCAACCCCACAAAATAGAAGCTTGAGAAGCCAAAAACTCTAGCAACTTGTTGAGGTCCAAAACTTGTCCAAAAATCACCAAACTTGCCACATCAAACAGAGAAACAAGGTCTCTTGGTTAGTTGGACAAAAACAACAAAAAGAGAAAGATTTTGGTTTAGGGTTTAGGATAATTACTTAATATTCATTAGCTTGTAGCTCTTCAAAGAATTCAAATTCTTTGATTAGCTCATAATTTTCCTCGACTAAAACAATTTCAATTTTCAAATAGTTTTTTAGGTTTACATTTGGTGTGTAATTATGGTGTGGGTCATTAGGCTAATTATTGATTATAGTGATAATCCAATTCAAATTTTGAACTTGTAAGCAATAACATTTTAAAGCTATCAAAACACCAACTAGGTTGAACACTCTTTCAGTCTCAATTTCAAACCCTAGAATCCCAAGAACTTGTTTGGCCAAGAAACTAACATTTTAGAAATTGACCTTCATGGGTCTTTCACCAAACAAGTGGATTTGCACATGCTGATGGAAGTATAGCCACCCTTTGAAACAAAGATTGTTCCCCAATAACCAAAGCTCATGAAGATTCTTTTAGAGATGCCCCAAGACCAAACATGTTGATTTCTTTTTCTTCCTCAACCAAAAGGAAGGGTTTAACCTTTCAAAAATCGTCATCAAAAGTGAGATGACTTCTTTCAAAACATATTCAAATGCAAGGTGAATTGCATTCCCACACCCCACATGGTTTTCAACAATTCGTAAGGATTTGTAGCAGGAATCCAACATTAATGCCAACATATTATGAACTTGGCAAAAATCAAATGCCATCAAAAACTATATAAAAGGTTCGATCACCTTCACCATTTCCTACCACATGTTTTTGTTCAACATTTGGAGCTCAACATCAAACTAATCACATGTTTCACTCCCATCAACAAGGGAATTCGATTGAGATTCCATGGCCATAATCACGTTGATTTCAATCACTAAAACATCAAATAATAACTAGTGACCTCTAGATTAATTCAACACACATGTAATCACCATTGGATTTAAACACACAATGATAGTTTTAGCATGGCCCACATTTCGGCTTTCAGGACTAATTGTTGCAAACTCAATGTTTTCTACATGCCATAACATAATATAATTACAGCTTTAAATTCCAAGGTTTCTTCAAGCATTATTACCTTGCTAGCAAACCTTGTTTTGACGAGAGTTTTCAACTTCTGAGGTTGTAGCCCATTATCCATGCATGCCCTCTCCCATTCTAACCTCCCTTTCCCCAATTTATTTGTCCATGTAACGGTTTTTTGTAATCCAACCTAAGCATCTTTCACACTCACTAAAGTTAGTCCTACTAAAACCTTATCATCATTGGTCGTATATTGATAAGCTTTAGACATGACATACCCAAAACAAATACCTTTGTACACTCGCAACATCTTCAAAGGCTCACAATCAATAATAGACTTCGATGTCATAGCCATGGATCCCAAATTGTTACCTTCATCTTTCACAAAAACAAAAACGCGATGGATTAATCCAAATTTTTCTAGCAAACCTTGGGGTTGCAAAGCCATGGCACTACCTTTGGTTTCTTGAACTTCAAACAATCCTATGGTAGCATGTCGTGGGATCCAGTTTTCATCCAAATAGTTAATCACCAATGCAAAAGTGTCTACCCCACTTCTAGACATCTAGAGATCAAAACTTGCAGAAATTGTGGTTATAGTTGCAAAACTAGGTTGCAGATGCAAATCCATGGTCTTTTGGACCATTTTAGGCAACACATGTTCTACAAGATTTGACTAAGAAGGAAAATGGTGAAGAATTAACTTGTGTAGCCATATGTTTTTGCATGATGATAAAGGCTTGTATCCTTTGCAAATGTAAAGGACCAAATCTTCCAAAAAACATTGTTGTGCTTCATCATTATCCTTATAATGATTTGTTGAGCCAAAAAATGTTGTGATCTTGTAGACTTAGACAGTGTAACCTTTTTCTTCCTTGGCTACTGATTGTGATTTGTATCAAATTACTTTGTTGCAACATTAATAGTTAGTTTCAACTTTCTTTTTGCGACCAAATAAGCATGTGTAGCATCAATGTGGGTTTTCATGGGAGTAATGTCGTTTGCTTTATTATATTTGATGAATCCCTTACACAAAACAAAGCTTTAGTCAGGAATGTTACCAACTTCTTAACATGGTGTTGGTTGACAAATGATGCAATGCAACGTATGTGGGTTCTTGAGACCAATTAGAGAATTATCATTGATTGCAAAGAACCCCCAACATATTGAATTCATGTTATTTGGTTTCCATTTTTGAATTTGAACAACAATAGTTGCAAGATGCAACTCATCATTCTCTACAAGGTTGTCACATTATAAGTGGATGCTTTAAACATTCGATGAGTTGGCTATCAAATTTTCACTCAGCTCACATAAATCCTCATTAACACCACCAACATTCTCAAAAATCCTAACTTTGTCATGTTTTGCCATGGTAAGGGTTTAGTAACAAAATCAAGAGAAATAATATAAACTTTTGCAAATTCAAAAGAAAGGATAGTAGCAAACTTTTATAGAATTTGTAGATTCAAAAGAAATAAAACAACAACAAATTGTTTTTAAAAAAGGAGAACAAGGCCAAAAAAATTTTTTAAAAAAGAAATGAAAAACTGGGTGACAACAAGATGAGTCCCATTATGGTGAAGAAGCGATTCATCACATGTGAAATTGTGCCCAAAGTAGGCATGTTCACAAGAATAATCAACACACGAATCAATTTTTCAATGTGTTGCATGTTCTACAATCTGTAGCCCCATAGCAAATTAAAATTCGCAACTGTTGGAAGTTCTATAAGTACTAATTCTAGCTGGGCCTATGGCATTCAATCCCTACAATAGAGCCACAAGGCTCCATGCATGGTGTTGCACACCTTATTTTACTATTCTTACACTTGGACAAATCATAATAGGGGGTGTTTAATATTTAATGTCTTCCCTAAGTGTGCATATAAAGAAACTACAATAGACCACCAAGCTTAAGACTGCAAATTATTATTGAATTATACCACTTAATGTCAACAAAATTATGGATTGATGTTTCACTCTACCTTTTCATTAGTGATGAAAACAAGTTAATATATTTTCTTTGATAACTTTGTATGTAGATAGAGACAATTGTTACTTCTTGCTCCACAATTGTGGTTTGTAGCACTTCAAGTTTGATTTTCAACTCTTGAACCTATAGAAAGAAAGTGCTACAACTTTGACTAACAAGTTACACACATTAACAATTCACAAGGAAGATTGAACTATTCCCTTGGAAATGCCTCAAAACAAAAATTTGATCCCAATTGGTTTGTATACATATCAAAATATCTTTGCAACTAATAAAGAACTTTGAAAACTATACCTTGCCCAAGCTTTGTTGCAAAGTTTCTTTCTCTTTGATTGAAAATAACTTTTGCACATGAATTCATAACACAAAAACAATTATGGTATTGAAAGCAACTTGCCTTCCAGCTATTTTCTTTTGTTGAGAGACTGAAAAGGATATGGAGTAAAGTGTTGAGTTGAAACTTAGACAATGGGCAAAGAAATCTTTAGAAAGTTAACCATGAAATGAAAAGGTGCAAGATCAATGTCTAATGTTTTGAAGATAACTCAAAAATAATAACAAGAGATTAAATACAATACCATCCTTTACTTTTCTTTTTCACCTTGGTTCGTGACCTTATTCTATATTTCTACTCTACATCACAATCTTGAAGAAGTTGATGTTCTACATGATGCCTGCCTACTTTTTAAACATTGTTCTAATACCTTGACAGACTCAACAAAATTCACTATGGGTATGTTGAGTTCACTATGCTTAATGGAATTTGTTAATCATATGTGTAGCATAAGAGGTAGATGAACCTAATTTTTAGAGCCCACTCCTCCCAACAAGGCTTTTATGCATGACGTTAATTAGAACTTGCAAGTGCCCAAACTCCTATTTTGTTAAAGACCAAGTTATAGGACATCAAAAATCGATTGTTTTTTGCACTATCAAAAAGAACATTCGCCATGTCAAAAACCTTTAAAGTGAAGGACTTGAATGTAAATCACAAAAATGGGGGAGGAAAATGCAGAACATTAATGTTAAGAATAAACCAGTAGAGAGTATTTGCAAGCTCTTTATTAAAAACCTTGAATATTTTGATGATTAAACCATCAAAATCCTTGGATTCTATTGTTGGTTTTGGAAATTGATTGCTTTCATGTTTCCCATTTTGTCAACTGCCTTATTGAACCCCCTTTAGCATTTAAACTTCAATAGATAAAACACTTCATCAACTGCCTTGTTGAACCCCCCTTAGCATTTAAATTTCAATAGATAAAGCACTTCGTTAACTGCCTTGTCAAAACCCCCTTCAACGCTTGAACTTCAACAAAGAAAGCAAACAACTAAAAGTAAAACAAGTATCGTTGCTCTTGAGAAAGGTGCAAGCCACCAAAAGTAAAACTATCTTATTGTACCCTAAACCAGCTTCACACTAAATAATATAAAAGATCTAAAGGAAAATCGGTGTTCTAAAAGTTTTAAAAAATCCAACAAAAACATTTATAGCTATTTTAGAAATTTAAGATGTCAAGGTCACTTAATTTCATTATCAATTAGCAATTCTATTGCATGATGTTTGGATAGATTTGTGGATGTAAATTTTTTTATAAATATAACAAATGTAAAAAGTCAAGAAATGCAAATGCACCTCTTTCTTCATCATGCACTAGTCAAAATACTACCACGCCACATGCAAGTGGAGCTTCTTTTTATTCAATCTTGATGGTCTAGCAAGTTTTCTTCTAAATTCAATGGAAAAATAAGTAAGTTAGATCTATTCAACAACATTAGTAATCAACACAATGTTTGTTTTTCTCAACAAACATGCAATTATAGATGCACACCGATTTTGATGTCTTTAGACAATATTTGTCAAAAAAAGGTTTTGTGTGAAAATATGCTTCTAACATCACAAAACAAAAATCATATGCCAACACTACACTAAAATGCATCTTAGTTCACCTTGGGTTTCATTAGATTTTGAATGAATTTGGACATTTTTACCATGGTGAAACTAGTCAACCCCCTAGTGAACATGGATTAGTTATTATGGACAACGAATTGGTTCACTAATACCTAATGAAGCAAGGTTATTTTCATATGAAATACAAATTTATCAAACCATTTCATTTGCTAGTTAATTAATTAGGTAGCATGGGAATCAATTAAATTATAAATAATTTCATGATTTTTTAGCCTATGAATTATTGACATGTGTCATTACTTATGCTAAGTTAAAAACCTAGCCTAGGTACATAGGCCATGTAATCAACCTAAATAAACACCTATTTTAAGGAACTACATAGGAAAATATTCGATCAACTTACCATTGTTGACCACAAACACACCATTTATGAGGTTTGATCCCTTGACTTTTAAAATGGAGGCAAATACCCCTACCATCAATCCACCACACTTGTTGTGATAATGTGCTATATTGCATTTTATTTATCAAATATATCATTTTAAACATTACAAAAACATAAACTTTGAAAATTCATATCTTTTTGTGATTTTGTCCAAATGAAATGAAAAAAGTTTAATTTTAATTTTTTTTCAATAATGTACATAATTACATTTTTTTTTTGAATATCACTATCTAATGACATTTTAGTAACCATTCTTTTGAAAGAGAAAATGTTTAATAAATGGATTTTTTTTGTTATTATAATAATATTACCTACATTAAGCTACTTTTAGTTATTCTAAGGCTACTTTTCATTAATCTCAATTATTTCACCCTACATTATTTACGGTTATTTATGGTTATTCTTAATTAATTTTGGCTATTTTTAGTTATTTCACCTTATATTACTTTCAGTTATTTTAAGTTACTTTTGGATATTTTAGGTTATTTCACTTGAGGCTATTTTTACTATTATAACTTATTTTTAGCTATTTTATGTTACTTTTGGTTGTTGTAAGCTATTTCATTTTAGGTTATTTGTGATTATTATAAGTTATTTTTTGTTATTATAAGTTAATTCACCTTAGGCTATTTTCAACTATGTGAAACTATTGTTAGTTATTGAAGGCTATTTTACCTTATATTATTATTGGTTATTATAGGCTATATTACCATAGGTTATTATATTAGTGGCTATTGTTGGTCATTCTATTGGTGGCTATTGTTGTTCATTCTATTGGTGGCTATTGTTGTTCATTCTATTGGTGGCTATTATTGGTCATTCTATTGCTGGTTATTGTTGGTCATTCTATTGGTGGCTATTGTTCGTTATTTTATTGGTGGTTATTGTTTGTTATTGTATTCATGACTATTATTGGTTATTTTATTGGTGGTTATTGTTAGTTATTATATTGGTGGTTATTGTTGGCTATTATATTGGTGATTATTGTTGGCTAATATATTGTTGGTTATTACTGGTTATTATATTGGTGGTTATTGTTAGCTATTATATTGGTGGTTATTGTTGGCTATTATATTGGTGATTATTGTTGGCTAATATATTGTTGGTTATTATTGGTTATTATATTGGTGGTTATTGCGAGTTATTATATTGGTGGTTATTGTCGATTATTATATTAGTGGTTATTGTTGGTTATTATGGTGTTGGTTATTGTTGTTTATTATATTAATGGTTATTGTTGGCTATTAAATTGGTGGCTATTAATGACTATTGGTAATTATTCTATTAGTGGTTATCAATGGTTATTCTATTAATGGTTATTAGTAATTATTCTATTAGTGACTATTGGTGGTTATTTTAAGCTAAATTGCCATAGGCTATTAATGGCTATTGGTGGAACTATTTTATTAATGGTTATTGGTGGATATTCTATTGTTGGTTATTTTAGGCTAAATTATCATAGGCTATTTGGTGGCTATTTTATTAATGGTTATTTTATTAGTGTCTATTATTGATTATTTTAGGTTATTTTACCTTAGGTCATTATATTTTATTTTAAATTGTTATACTTAGGATAAAATAACATAATAACATAAAATAGAATGGCCTTGAATAACTTAAAGTATAACTTGAAATAACATATGTTAACTTAAAATAAAATAACCTAAAGTATAACCTAAAGTTAAATAAATATTAATTTAAAATAAAAACTTATAATTAATTAATTAGGATACCTTAAGGTATAATAATGTATAATAGTTTAAGGTATAATAATTTATAATAACTTAGGGTATAAATTAGAATAATTAATGTAACCTAAAATAATATAGGGTATATCATAAAGTAGCACAGGGTATTTAAAACAACATAAAAATAAATTTATTTACCATAGTGAATTATGTCAACTAATAGTGAAACATAATGTTTACATAGTGATATTATAATGAAATAACTTTAACCAAGGTGAAATCACTAAAATGCAATGAATTTATTTCACTTTTAAGGTTCCACAGTGATTTGGGTTAGTGAACTACACCCCATTTTTATATTAATGTTTATACACCTATGATAAATTATTAATTGGTTACTTAAAATACACTAATGGATTTGTAATTAAGTAGTTAAATATTAATTATTACAAATACATTGTTGATCATATATAATGAATTATATCAAATTTGTAAGGATTAATTATAATTTGGTTGTAATTATTAATCAACAATATAGTACATTATAACTATCTTAATATTTTATATAATTCAAAACTTTATAATATGGTTGTAATTATTAATCATAACCTAGGTTGTTTAGGTTCTATCCACGTGGCATAACATAGTGGCAAATGTTTAAATGCCATGTGGCATAACTTAATGGCCAATGTTTAAATGCCACATGGCATAACCTAGGTGGCCAATGTTTATATGCCACATGGCTTTACTTGGGGTGGCCACTGTTTAAATGCCACATGGCATTTGCCTAATCAAAATGGTGTTTGATTAATCAAAAAATCATTTGATTGTTATATTGACTAATCAAAAATACTAGTCAAAATGATGAATAAAAAATGCCAACCTAGGCCTAGTCAAAAAATAGATGCTCTAATCACAATGGACATGTTCAAAATGACTTATTGAAAATGATTGAGAGGTTTTTTAAAGTTTTTCCAAAATTGGTATTTTTTTACCAAAAATCTTAATAAAAAAAATTAAAAATTCTAGTAGTGTAGGTAATTGATTTAAAGCATGTTGTCACCCTTTTAGATGATGCCTGCACATTAGACAAGGGGAGAAATAAAACTTTCAAGGAGAGGTGAGAAGAAACCCAAAAGCCAAAAGATAACACTATGCTCTAAATCTACTTCATATGGCCACCATGCCAAGGTCTTGGTGAAGGACAAGTGATAAGGAGGGGGTTGAGAAGAATAGAAATGAAGACCTTTTTCAAAAGGACTTGGTGGGTTGGGACAAGATCACATATATAACTTCTATGACTGAATCACACAAAAGCGACATCCAAGGAAAGTTCAAGGGGTGGAACAACTAAGAAATTATACAAAGGTGTAAAAGGCTGACCAATGAACCTAATCTTAATTTGGGTGACAATCCACTTTGCTCCATCAATAATTAGCCTGACATAGTTGTTGTCAAAGGTTGTTTTCCACATAGGGTGCATGTTTTACCAATCACATAGATCATGAGGACAATGTTTCAAAAACAAATCACAATTAAAAGTGACCGAAAACCATAGTTAACCAAAAAGAAACTCCAACAACTCAAAAGTAAAGACACAACATGCACTCAACACTTTCATGTTGCTTGAACACAAACAACAATGTCATTTTCCTCGACATTGGACATTATCATTGGTTGCACGATCCGATTTGTTGATTACCTCTTAATAACAAGGCGGATTATCGAGTTCACACCATTCGACGCATCCTAGATTTCCTGTAGTTATGAACATCATTGAGGCATAGCCTAAGACTCAACATCTAATTATAGTTCTTCGTTGAACTTATCCCTATTCTAAATAAATGTTTCATTCACTACGACACTCACGTTGCCATCGCCATCCTATCACCCTATTTATTTAATTGTTAAGTTGTCTCGAATTAATCTTATGTTCATAAGGCTTGAAGATCGTTCTATCTCTAATGGACCTTTCATTGACACCCCTTCAATTGTTTCATGAATCTAAAACATCCTTGCTACTCACTAAATACTAGAACAAAACCAATGTTTTATTAAACACCACAAATTTGGTGTTTGTTTCTACCCCTAACCCTCTAAAGATTTTTCATCCCTAATTACGTTACTAAGGTTCTAAAATTATGGTTACCATCTTTTTGTTGAAGAAAAGAACTAACCCAACCCTTATTCACCAATATTGTATTTCGGAAAAGAAAACAACCCCCCGTGCAACCATGCGCATTCATCATTCCTTATTTTAACTTGAAGTTGCCAAAAACCCCTAATAACCTTACCACACTCAAATATCCCTGATGTAATTCTTAAAAATTGAGACTATCGCACATGGTTGTGTTGGTATGGCTCACACATGGTGACCATCATACAAGTTATTCAATTGAATAGAATGGACCTAAAACCTTTAGTTATCCATGGAAACTCCTATTTACGTCATAACGAAAACCAAAAAACCCCATGTCCGCCCCAATTGAAGTTGGTTTAGACCTATAGCCAAAAGAATTCCAAATCCATCCTTCCTCCCTTGATGGAATAAGTTTGGATAAATAAGAATATAATTCCAAAGGGTTGGAAATTCCCCCTCCTCCCTCGACGGAATGAGTTTGGACCTAGAAGTGAAAAATATTTGAAACTCGCTTTCTTCTTCCATCAGAGCAGATTTCGACTATTAGAGAATGATAAAAGGATGTATGAAGGACAATGGTAAATTGAAAACAACGAGAAATTGAATGATTTTTGCCCAAGGTAAAAAGTAACTTCCCTAATTCCCCAAGAATTACGTTTAGTGGCCTTTCAACTTAACATTGCTATTATTACGCCCACCATTAAATAACTATCACAACATTAGAGATAAACACTTATATATTGAAATAACTTGAAGAATGTAATTCGTCGCCTTTGCCTTGAACCTAAATCTTCACTGCATTCATTCGGCATAGGAGAAAAAACCTCAAAGATTTTGATTCATAAACAATGCATGGATCCCAAGAAATGACTACCATGAATTCCCCTCAATTCTATCACACTTTGTATTCTTTACATTGACCGCCATTGGTATGAGTCGGGAACTCTAAACCATTAAGGTTTTTCAATTGAACTAAATTGTTTGGGAACACATCCTTGATGATATAAAGACCAGTCCACAAGGCATCAAACTTGCTTGGAAATTCCAACCTCTTGGCATCTTGCACCATGACCCACATGCCCACACTCAAGGTTCTCTTTTTAACCTTCTTATCAAAATACACCTTCCTTTGCCTTTGAGCTATTTCCACGTGTTGGGCCGCCAACCTCCGAGCCTCACTCAAGCCTTCAAGCCTTTCCAACCTATCCTTCATTGATTGTGAATCATCCAACCGCTCATCTATGGCAATCCTCAGGGATGGAACTTCAAACTCCATTAGCAAGATGGCTTTTACTCCAAACACCAACGAAAATGGGGTGGTGCGGGTGGAAACCTTGTAAGTGGTTCTATATGCCCACAAGGCGGCGGTTAATTTGTGATCCCAATCTCTTTTCGAGTCTATCACGATCTTGCGCAAGATGTGCACCAAAGTTTGATTCTCTCTTTCAATTAAACCATTGGTTTGGGGGTGGTATGGAGTGGTCTTCTGATGGTTAATGTTGAAAAGCTCCGTCAAGTCAACAATGGCATCATTTAGGAAGTGAGAACCTTGATCACTTATCAAGATCTTCGGACAACCAAATTGTGAAATGATGTTTTCATAAAGGAAAATTGTTGTTTATTTGGCATTAGCAGATTTGACCGCTTTGGCTTCTGCCCATTTGGTCAAATATTCGGTCGCCACAATGATGTATTGCATTCCCTCTAAAAAGGTTGGATGAATGGGCCTAATGTAATCTATGGCCCACTTTTCAATGGGCACCAAAGGAACAGACGAATTTGGTGGAATATCCAAGTGAAGATCATTTTGAGCATAACATTGGCAAGCATCACATCACTTTGTATGGGACTCGGCATCATCAAACATGGTAGGCCAAAAATATCTAGCTCTAAAGGCCTTTTAAGCAGTTAGTCGACCCCAAAAATGACCACCACACGCACTATCATGGCAAGCTTCTAAAATAATTGGAACCTCCCCATATGTGAAGCACCTTTGCAAGAGGCCATCAACTCCCTTGCGATAAAGTTTGCCTGAGATGAAAGCAAAATAGGTACTGTTAACTCGAACCTTACGCCTTTCATTCTTGGATAATCCCTCAGGCAATTGTTGGGTACTCAAAAATTTGGCTAGTGCTCATACCATGTGGGCACCACCCCTATGGAAAACAAGTTGGCGTTCGAGGAATTTTCATCTATTTCACACGTGCCAAGTTTTATGGACAATTGAGATAGGTGATCCGCTTGCTTGTGCAAGTTTTTTAGCTTATATTTGACTATGTAATCAAACTCAGTGAGTAACAACACCCAACGAGCAAGTCGACCACTAAGGTCTGGCTTGTTGACAATATACCTCAAGGCCATGTGATCCACAAAAAACACTACAAGATTCATGATCAAATAGTGCCTAAACTTCTTGACACTAAAGAACATGGTTAAACATTATCATTCCATGGTGGTGTAGTTACATTCAACATTGGTGAGTTGTTTGCTAGCAAAGGCTATGGGGTGGTCTTTACCATTTTCATTAGGTTGGCATAAGGCACTACCAACTACCACCTCTGAAACGTCACAATACACATGGAATGGTTTATTCCAATCTGGTGGTAATAAACAAAGGAAAGAGGTGAGTTTTTCTTTCAAGGCATTCAACCCATCTTGACATTCTTGGGTCCATTCAAAGAAAATAATGACCTCGAGTTTACTGAACGAGAAGAAGATGATATTTTTGGTTATGGACCAGTTGAGATTGAGGTTGAGGTTATGGACAAAATAATCCTTCATGTCATAGTGGATGATGGTAGTAATGTGAACATCATGCATGAATCAACCATGTTACGTTTAGGATTATCTGTCATTGGACCATCACCATGGAAGGTGAAACTAGCGGACCAAAGACCGTCAAAACCACTAGGTCAAATTAAGGACCTTTGCCTACATGCTAGGGATGAAGAGTATACAATCACCTTTTATGTTTTGTGTATGCATGATGAAGATGGTGGTTACCCACTACTTTTTGGTAAGAAATGGTTATGGTTAGCAGGGGGAATAGTGAATTGGCAGGCCAAAACACCCTACATTTCTTTTGGTTTGCAAAATAATCAAACTATTGTCCTTATGTTACCCCATGGATCATTTAAGACGAGGACCATCAACATGAAAAACAAGGTGGATCCAACCTTGGGTGTTGATGCAAATTTTATACAAACTAACTCATGCACAAATGTTGACCCTATCAAATGCATAGGTCCAGGCCTATATGGATTTGAAGATGATAGATCCTTTACCCAATGGTTGATGGAGAACCCTTACGAAGAAGGTGAAGTCACCATCCAATTTATTGAAGCAATTGAATTGCTTGATTTAAATGATGATTGCCTAGACTTGGTCACCTTGGTTGATGATATTTCAATGGAAGATGTGTATGGCCTTGAGATAGATGGTACCCAAATAGAGGATTTAGATGCCATCATGAAGGAGGAAACTATATTACCATCACCATTACACTTTCAACAAACATCAAATGGTCTCCAAGTAGGTCTAGACGTTTCCATCTACCCATCCGTCCTGAATGACTGGTACCATGACTTTACTAATCCTATACATGTGATAGAGAATGATTGGGTCAAGGTCCCAGTCCATTGTGAGGATGAAGAACCTAAATATGTCAAATTTGGTTTTCAATTGAATGAGGAAGAACTTGGGAAGTATAAAGCCTTAGTCATGGAGTATCGAGACATATTTGCTTGGTCTTATAGAGATTTCAAAGGCGTTCCACCAGAGATAGCCCAACACATAATTCCATTAATCCCTGGAACCAAACCAGTTTGACAAAAAAATAGAAGGTTGAATCCAAGAATTGTGGTTAAAACAGAACTAGAACGATTGTTGCAAGTAGGTTTCATTCGGCCAATAGAGCTCACAGATTGGTTATCGCACATTATGCTGGTGAAGAAGAAGGGTGGAAACAAATTGAGGGCATGTGTCGATTATAGGGACTTAAATGCTCGCACCCTCAAATATCACTTCCCCTTCTAGTTCATTTACACAATTGTTGATGAAATAGCGGGGAAATAATTATATAGTTTCATGGATGATTATTCAGGGTATAATCAAGTGTCCATAGCACCCGAGGATTGGCATAAGACGATCTTCACTTCCCAATGGGGCACATTTGTTTACATGGTGATACCATTTGGGTTGTGCAATGCATCAACCGCTTTCCAAAGAGTCATGACCTATGCTTTCTCCGAGCTTTTTCGTAAGTCAATGGTTGTATTCATTGATGATTTTAGCACACAAACATCTCGAGAAGAACATCTAGAGATGCTTAAGGCATGTTTCCAAAGATGTAGAAAGGTTGACATCTCATTGAATCCAGAGAAGGTGTACTTGGCAATGGTTCAAGGCATTCTTTTGGGTTATGTGGTCACTAAGAAGGGCAAAGAACTAGATCCTGATAAGGTGGAAGTCATTGTAAACCTCCAACCTCCAACTAGAGTCAAACAAATTTAGAAGGTCCTAGGCCACATTGGATGGTATTGAGACTTAGTCGAAGATTATTCTACCCATGCGACACCTTTGACCAACCTCACCAAAAAGGCAAATGTGAAGTGCTTAAGAGAACATACCCTAAACAACTTTTAGTTTCAGTAATCATTAGTGCTAAATGATGAAGAAAAAATTGTATATTTATGTATTAATAAGATTACATAAGTGTATGTATTAATACAAAAATAACGTAGATATATGTATTGATACTAAATATATAGATATAAGTATTGATACAAGAGTATGTAGATGTATGTATTAATTTTAAAAAATAAAAATAAAATGTCGATGGATGAACGTCGATTGTGACCGACATCGGATGAAAATTGACGGACATCGACTGTGATAGTCGATGACATGGCAGTTGGCAACTACGGCAGCCAACGACGCGGTGGCCAATGACTGCGACGACCGGCAACTATGGCGACATGACAACCACGACACTGGATGCGAATTTTACAAAAATGGCGGACGGTAACGCGACGGCCACAACGTTAGACATGAACTCACACAAACACTTGAGCACTTGTGTTAACAAACCTTTGTACGTTGTGTTGTTGTTTTTCTCTTGTTGCTGCTTCGACCCTAAGACATGACCCTTGTTCTTTTGCCTCAAATCGACTACGTTGCAACTTGCGGTTTTTCAAGCCTCGTTAGGATGAAGGACACAAAGGGCAATAATGGAGTTCATAAACAAGGCTACACAGAAGAAGTCAGAATATGTGAAGACCTTGGTAGCATACAAATAAAAGCAAAATGATAATGAGGAGGATGATGGTGATGCTGAAGAATCAAATAAGTCCAAATCAAAGGCAACTGGTTCAAAGGAAGGCAACATAGGAGTAGGCAATTGAGTAGCAGGAGTTCGTTTAGTCTTCTCTTAAAAAATGGTAGCCTCGTGCATTGAGACACAACAATTGAAAGCTTGAGAATAGCAACAGTTACAACAATAACAACAACACCAGCAGTAGTAACATTAGCAACAATAATAACACCAGCAGTAGCAACATCAGTAATTACAACAACACCAGCAATAACAACACCAGCAACAACAACACTAACAGTAGGAACATTAGCAGCAAAAGAAACCCAAGAATTCAAAGCTAAGAAAAATTTATCATTTTCAACATTAAATTAAGTGAAAAAAAATAGTTTAAAATTAAATTGAAAAGAAGGAAAGAAAAACGTAATGTATGTAAATGGTGGCCATGTAATAACCGCCGTGAGCATTTAAAAATCTAGTTTGATTATGGAGGAAACTCTCCCTGACAAAGGAATTTTAGAAAAACTAACAAGAGAAGGGAAGAACTTGGCCTTTTATACAACCATCAACAAGCTGAAACCCTAAACAAGTCATAGCCCTAAAACACCTAATAGCATACAATAACCTAAAAATGTACATTAACCCTAAGAGTGTACATTAACTTGAAAGGCATGATTGGCATGCCCATAATCGGCTATCATGTATGAGGCCATGCATACGGACATGATAATGCCTCAATTTTTCCCTTAAAAGCTTTTCAATAAAAAATCACATGTTAAACTTACATGAGTTCACAAAGTTACAAGATTCATAATTTCACAAAAATAAAATAAAAATTGAAATTCCTAGGACTTGAAAATCTTAAGAATCTTTGCCATTTTGTTTAGAGCCTTCATTGACCTTTTTTAATTATCAAATTATTGTTAAAAATAATTTTTTTTAATATATATATATTTTGTTAAAGGAAATCTCAAGATTTTTTGATAAATAATCACCTAAAATTTAATTCATGTTTTGAAGGAAAAACCATAAAATGGTTGCATTAGTTCCCCTATTACTTTTTTATTCTCCTTTTCATTCTTTTATGTCATCTAATTATTTTCCTTGTTGTTTTAATATTTATGGATAGTTAGGTCTACTTTATTATTAATTCACTTAAGGATTGATTTCAATTTGGATAAAATTTCACATGTGTTTCTATTTTATTTTTATTTTGAAAAATAAAAGGTTGTCATTTTTTCGTTGTTCTTACAATCATAGAAATAGTTTGTTTTTAAAAAACATTGTGCTTTGTTGCGCCCTTCGGCCTCTTGAGGCTATTAACCCCATCATCAATCACAAAATATATTACAAGAAAGGAGGTGGTGGTTTTTTTTTTTCAACTTCAACCCCTATATGTTTTATGAGGTTGGTTCACATTTGTGTAATTTTGGTTTCAACTTGCAATAATAATAATAATATTTTTGATTTGTGTAAGTTGATTTCATTTTGAATTTTGAATTGTGAATTCATCCTAGTCCCATCTTGAAGTTTTCATCTTGTTTCGTTTTTAAAGCAAAATAATGTGCTTTAAATAAAATAATGTGCCCTAAATTCACATTTCATTGTAAACTTTAGAATTGTAAGTGTAAGGACAAGAACCCTCTCACTATTGAGCAGTACGCATAGGAACCCTCCGATTTATATGCCTCGTGATCTACATAGGTTTGGTTCATGATAAATTTTGTCTTGCGCTTTACAATAGGTAAAGCCCATGGCGAGGGGACATTCACAAAATGCCAGGCTAGACTCATCTATTGCCTCATCCTAGGCCCCTTATTTTGAAAATGCCCCCACACTAGGGCTTTACCCTACACTTTTGGTATTCCCTAGCTAGGCTCTTAGGGGTTAACGATTCACCAGATCACCCGCGGAAATCGCCGGTCTTAAGCTCAAGACAGGCAATGAAAAACGACGGGTCCTTCGTTTTAACATCGGGTGACCCGATGCAAAAACCCTTTGGCAAGGAAGGAAGGCAGGCGCACGAAGACGGCTCTCTTTCGAGCTTCACGTGCGCATCTCGAGCTGCGTCTCGATCTTTGCAGTCTTTTTTCCTCTTGTTTTTCCTCAACGTAGATCGCATCCGTGATCACTATCCGATCTAACATAACTGTTCATTGGATTAAATCTTTTTTTTTTCGTGGTTTTTTCTTTGTGCCGTTTTTGTGTGGGAATTTGAAACCCTAGTTTGTTGGAGGAAATTGCAGCAGTTGTGTTTTGCGAAACTGTTGGTGTTGTTGTTGTTGGATGCGCAGAACGGAGCTGAGTTTTTGGTTTTTGGTTTCTTTGGGAGAGGAGATTTCGGCCTGTTGGCGTTGGGCTTATGGGGTTTGGAATGATCGAGGTGCCGAGTGTGGGGAAGTCTTGAGTAGGTGTATGGCCTCTTGCAAGAATTGCAGGAAGCTGCAAGAAAGCGTACATTCTGCTTGCGGTTGTGCAGCAGGATAGAGAACATTGCTGCTTTAAAGAGGGCAGTTGCTGCTTGCAAGGACATTTCAAAAGACCGGAGCAAGAGATGGCGTACAGACGCGAAGCCCTAAATTGCCTTTACAGGCAACTGAACGCGAAACACAAAGATGCGACTTCCCTTGCTCTTCTGTCCCGATGTCTGTCTTCGATTCCTCTATCGAATTCCAAGTTTTCAGCTTATTTGTTTGGGGATTTGAACGCACGGGGTTTAGTGATTGCACGGTTGGGCGGCGGCGGCTCCGTCAGAACTGTGAGCTCGAAGGCGCATTGCCTACAGATATCGCAGCTGGAAGCTGACATTGTTGCGTCTAACCCTGCTCCAGGGTTTCCTGCACCTTCAGCCTTCGAACCCCCCGTGAACAGGGTGCCAGGGTTCTCCATTGTGCCTGCGGCGCTTAAACCCTCGGGCTTTGGCTCTGGCACCACACCACTAGGAAGGCTGGATGCAACCTTGCTTTCCAGGGAGATGTCCAATTCTCTCTCGCATGGAAGGTTGGAGGAGACGGTGCGGCTCTTCGACGATTGGGTGAAGCTTACAGATGCCGCAGGAAACCCTAACAAGCCCAACATTCTGGCCTACAATCTGCTACTGCATGCCAAGCTGCGTCTTGGTGCTCATCCTGACGGTATGTACCAAATCATCAACGAGATGGAGAGTGCCGGAATCATTCCAACGCAGCTGACTTACAACTTTGTGCTGCGAAGTGTCTTTCGGCAAAGAGATTCAAGATTGGCTGAGAAAATACTTGAAAAGTAAGAGAGCTCAAATTCCTGATTCTTGCTCTGTAAGAAACACCCACTTTCAAGGACTTTGTTGGTGCTAAAAACCTGGCAGGATTTGAATTATGACACTGTGGTAACCTACCTTCAAAGTGTTATTGTGGAGTTTTGCTCTGCAATCTTAGAGATATGTATTGTTTCTGGGGTTTGTTGGCAGGATGGAACAGGCAGGGCCAGAGGCACAGCCTGATGGAGATTCATACAACTTTGTGATTGCATTATGTGCTCTAGACAGAAGGATTGCACCAGCTTTGAAGCACATGCAGTCCATGTATGAACGAGGTTTTGTGCCCAGCAAGACGACATACAATGAATTATTGGTTGCCTGCGCCCGAGTTCACCGGACTCGTTTTGCTGTTGCGCTTTTGAAGGAGCTCAAGGTAGCAGCACTATGGCATTCTTCAAAGGATTTTCCATCATTTGGATTAGATATTTCTCTTGATGAGTTAGACCTCACTCACCTTGCTAAGTTTCTTGTATGCAGACTCAGCAGCTGATGCCACAGGTACAAACTGTTGGGGAACTGGCCATTGCTTCAACAGAGGTGGATGATGCTGAGTGTGCTCTCTTGACACTTGAGTTTCTTACTCAACAAACACTGGGAAGACCTTCCCAGCCCCTCAATATGGATGAAGGTGGGATGGTAGCTTTACTTGGGACAGCTGCCCGAACAGGCAATGGTAGCCTTAACAATGAAGCCTGGAACCTTCTCATTAGTTCTCTTGGACCAGGAAGGATTCCAAATCCAGCTTCCTATTGTGCACGGGTCCATGCTTGTGCCTCAGCAGGAGACTTTGAAACTGCATTCAACACTGTTCGTGAAATGGAGCTTGCCTTTGGCAATCTGCACAATGGCAATGACCCTGAGATATTAAGCCCATGTTCGTCATTGCGGCCATTAGTACTGGCAATTGCACGAGCAGGGCCTGGAGCTCTAGATGCTGTGAGTAAATCACTAGACCTAACTTTGACTGCACTGTTTCTTTTTGCTTAGCAATGATTAAGACTGCTTGCCAAGATCATGACTGCATTGTCCTGTTGCTTCTGGAAATGTGAGAGAGATATGTCACTGTTTAAGGAGTTACCGGTATTTCAGTTTTAGGGCACTTTTTCTGGTCTTCTTTGAGAGTCTTGAAGATTATTTGTCCTTTCAGATACAATTAGCTTAGTCAAGGCATTTCTACTGACATGAAGTACACACTGGTGTGGACAGGCATACTACAAGCTGGCTGAGATTCATGCGAGTGGAAGACCTGTATCTCTGGCAGCAATAAATTCTGTGTTGCAGGGTTGTGCAAATATTTGGGATGTGGACCGTGCATATCAGACATTTGAAGCTATCAGCACCACATTTGGGTTGACACCTGACATCCATTCCATCAATGCCCTTCTTGATGCTTTTGGAAAGGCTAGAAAGGTGGGCAGATTCCTAAAGTACAGGCACTCTCCAAATTGCGTTGCTATACTGGAGTAGATTGAGCTGAAGAATTTGTGACCACCTAGGGAATGTGCTAAAATGATCAGTGTGTGGGGGTTATGTTTCTCAGATCAGTGAAGTGCAGAGATTGTACGAGTACATGAAGGAGTTGGGATTGAAACCTGATCATCGGACATATGATTTGCTTATCACTGCCCATGTCATCAACCGTGACATTGAAGCAGCCATGGGTGCACTCACTACCTTGGTACTTGTCTACTTGTCCCCCATTACAAGCTGAGTCTAATTTGTAAAGGAATTGCCATCCAATTTATGTTGCATGGTGATGTACTGAGATTTTGCAAGAATTGCAGATGGATGATGGCCACACACCAATGCGTGATACACTCTTCAAAGTTTGGAGGCGGTGTCGAAGGGAAGGTGATGTGAAAGCGGCAGATAAATTGCGGGCATTGATGAAGAGTCTTGGTTACAGAGATTGCTATCTAGGAGAGGGTAGGCGCCGCCTCATTTCAGCAGGGTTACCAGTGCCAGCTGCCACTTACTGAACAATGAAGCGCCCCATCTTGCTTCCCCACAAGTCCATTTACAGACAGCTCTCAACATGATTGAAAAGGAGTTTCATTTGTAGTCGGTGCATTTTGGAATGCTGCACCAATGCGGAAACAGTAGCAGTGTAGGGCAGATTTAAAATACCCAACTGCAACATTGTCCTCTTGCAGTTCCTTCTGAAAGCATGTTCTTGCCCATGCTTGCTGAGCATGGCCTGCAACATGGAGGAAATTGGGAAGAATAAAAAGGTTCTGTTTCCTACACCCTCATTTTTCAACGAACTTTCTTTGTGGTTCAAATGGGTTCTATTCTTTGCTTTGTGTAATTTACATTGCAACTGTTTGACCAAGTAATTCCAGTATAAGCTGTGGTGGTTGCATAGACCTGTAGTCCAACTGGAGGTTTGCTTACTTTGTTGGTCCTTTGCAGATCCTAGCAACAGACATCCAGAAGACTTAGCTTGCTGTCAATGATTAAAATTCAAAATGTGAATTCTAGGCTTCATCTTTCACACTTCTTGAAAAGAATTTTGGTGTTGAAAGTTCTGCATTGTGATATTTCCAGCTGAACCTCTTGATGCTGCATGTTCAATTTATGTCAAGTTGAAGAAACAAAAGGGTGTTTTAAACTCTTGGAAAGGGTCTCAATATCATTGCCTCAACAGTGGTATTTCTTTCTATTGTTTTAAAGTATTCAACTACTAGTTTGAACCCCGTGCTTAAGGCAAAGGTGTGTGTGTATTTGATGGTACATACTACAAAATTATAATTACAAACTACATTTCCAAAACCTCTTTATATACGACATTCCGCATGTATCCATTGGGACCCTCGCAGCTGAAAATCTTGATGTTTGCACTGCTTGTGACCCCTGAGATAGCAACATACAGCTGACCGTGGGAATAGACCAGAGATGCCGAAAATCTTGATGTTTGCACTGCTTGTGACCTGTGAGATAACAACATACAGCTGACCATGGGAATAGACTGGAGCCGGCAAATATACCCTAATGTTGTTCAACTTGTAAGTAAGTAGTAAGTTACTTATTTAGGAGGTATCAATCTGTTGAAAATTGTTTCTTTGTTTTTGTATGTTGATAAGTTCCAGTATCCAGATCCCCTCCCTGTTCATAATGGTTAGGGTTTCTGGTGCAGCCAATTTTCACATGCATCATAATAATACCTTTGGCATCCAGCAT
>Ga0116231_10006832_pt1 | contig 21389 bp, 14 predicted proteins | sample S1TSphgellanicum_2_FD_89695 | JGI IMG/M metagenome (GOLD analysis project Ga0116231, IMG submission 89695) | Host-associated microbial communities from peat moss isolated from Minnesota, USA - S1T2_Fd - Sphagnum magellanicum MG | ecosystem: Host-associated > Plants > Peat moss > Unclassified...
CCAACTCCCAACATGGGAGTTCACTTGGGAGTGTGAGGGTTCACTCCCTCACACTCTTTGCACCCCCGGGAGCATGGGATATGACTCCCGGGTCTACTTATAGACCCGCAACCTTTCAACCCCTTGCCTTGGTCGCGAGCCAAGGCTAGGGTTGCGACAAAAAGTTCATACACCATACTCAAAGGATTATTGGATAAAAAACATGGTGAACATATCAAAGCAAAAATAACAAAAAATTTTAACGACCAAAAATTTCAAAGCATGTCAATTTAGGGTTTTCAAAATTTCGACATTATTGTGTAATAATTATTAAAAACTCCAGCAATTTCAATTTTTAATTATTTAATGCTGAAGCCGCCAAGGTGCTATGGTGATATCCCTCCCATTTTTTACAACGGAAATTGATGAATATAAGGTGACCTCCAAAGACAGTATTGATATTCCCCGAGTGCTTCACTAAACAAGCAGCCTCCCTGAAGGAACGGTTCTAGTTTGGTCGGCCTTGAAGACTTGCTCCGCCCAACTTGAATGGCAGACGATCCAAGATTTTTGGTTTTATATTTGCTTCTTCTTCTTCTTCTTCTTCTTCGCAGGAAGATATGGCGGTGCGCTCAACAATCAACCGTGCCTTATGCCAATTCGGATCTCTCCTCAGTGAGTTCCTAACTTAATTTTTCTTTTCCCCTGCTTTCCATTATTCATTAGTTGTCGGCTTTCAGAGTTCCGTGCATCAGATGCATCTGTAGGGCTAAGGCTACTAGGGTAAAGGGACCTTTCACTGCTATTCTCCTACTATACCACACCGTTTCTTCATTACTGTGCACTGTTGTTCCCTATCCTTTCACACAAGAATCCTACTGTCACACATTTGTGGTTCCTATCCTTGGACAGGAGCACTTGGGTTCTTGTAAATGAAATAGCAATTTTGGGTATAATTAGTGCAATGGTAGGATCTTGGTGTAGATGTCGAAGTACAGCAACAGGGTTTTTTTTCCTCTGCAATGAAGTGTGCAATCATGGGGTAAATGGAAAATGATGATCTGAAATTACATTAATTAGTTGTAGGCCACAAACTTTCACATACTAATCATATTTGCACATTCTGAAAATTGGGTTTGGTGGCCAACATCGGATAGGTGCTACATACCAAATTTCAGCAAGAAATACTTTTATATCATGAGAATATCTTAAAACTTGTTCTAAAATTTGGAACAATAGGGTCAGCTACCCTATTGCTGTGAGCTGGATTCAAATGGTAAGACTGAAAATTGACAATGACCAACTTGTGGGTCAGGTGGTTTCCTCCTTCTGGGCAACCTGGTTTGTGCGGATATGCTGTTGATGGTGTCCAGTGGTTCATGCAAGAATGAGGTCTGAGGTATTTTGTGGTTGCTGTTTTTGCTTCTCCTAGGATTGCAGTGCAGCAGAAATTCAGCTTTCTCTGAACAAGTGGACAACAGTAACTGCATAGGCCATAGAACCCTAGCCTATGGTCCTCGACCAACTGCAGCAGGTCAGTTCTCATGGAAGCAAGCCACAGTCAAAGTGCATGTCTGCCATTGTAGTTGTATGTGAATGTAGTCAATGTCACAACAAAAGAAAGCCCCCATTAAGTTGTGCATCTTTCACCAGTTCCTGCATTTCATACAGGTGAGAAAGAGAAACTTTGGCAGGAGTTCTGCTCAGATCCTTCGCAGTGGTGGGATCACAGGTCGGACAAGGTAACTGAATATGCTCGCTTTCAGAATGCTTTTGTTTATGGATGAGGTCAATATAGCTTTCTTGGCTGCTACTACATAGGCTAGTCTGCTTGAGCTGTAGAGAATTTAGCACATGGCTTGATCATAGCTTGATTTGAATTTCTGGTGTCAGGTTAATATGAATTACCCTGATTTCAAGCATAAGACGACACGGCAGGCACTCTGGCTTGATGACCCACACAGACCCCCATGGGTGGAAGCAAAGCTTGCTGCAATGGCTCCAGGGACATTGCAATCAAACATTTTTTCATGGAACAAAAAGCTAGAGAGATATGTCAAAGCTGGACAACCTGAGAAAACCATGGAACTTTTCCAACAAATGCAACAAGAAGGCATGACCCCTGACAAGTTCACTTTTGTTCCAGTTCTCAATGCATGTGCTAATCTTCGAGCATTAGAAGCAGGCAGGCACATTCATGAACAGGTGCTTCAGGCTGGCTTTGAGCATGATGTCTTTGTGGGAAACAGCCTTATTGACATGTATGCCAAATGTGGCAGCGTGGATGATGCTTGGAGAGTGTTCAAGAAGATGCCCTCACTGACTGTGGTCTCTTGGACTGCTATGATATTTGGACATGTGAAATGTGGGGAGGGCCACAAGGCATTGGAAGTATTTCAGCAAATGCAACAGGCAGGTGTGAAACCAAACCCTGTCACTTTTGTGGGGGTCCTGAATGCATGTGCCAGTCTAGTGGCACTTGAAGAGGGTAGGCGTGCTCATGAACTGATCATTCGAAGTGGTTTTGAGTCAAATGTCTTTGTGAGAAATTGCCTCATTGACATGTATGTCAAATGTGGGAGCATGAATGATGCATGGAATGTATTCAACAAGATGCCTTCACACAGTGTGGTCTCCTGGACTGCCATGATCTTGGGACATGTGAAGTGTGGACAAGGGCAGAGGGCATTGGACCTATTTCAACAAATGCAGAAGGAAGGTGTGGTGCCAGACAGTGTTACTTTTGTGGGAGTCTTAAATGCATGTGCGAGTGTAGCAGCACTTGGTGAGGGCAGGCATGTTCATGAACAAATCATTCAAAGTGGTTTTGAATCTGATGCTTTTGTGAGCAGTAGCCTCATTGACATGTATGCCAAATGTGGGAGTATGGAGGATGCACAGAGAGTGTTTAACAAGATGCCTGTACGCAATGCAGTCTCTTGGACAGCCATGCTCAAGGGCTATGCCATGCATGGGCAGGGTAAGGAAGCTCTTGCACATTTTAAATGGATGTGTGAAGAAGGTGCAGAGATAGATAGTGTCACTTTTGTTTGTATTTTATTAGCTTGTAGCCATGCAGGCCTGGTGAATGAAGGCCTGCATGCTTTTGATTCTATGAGGGAAGTTTACAGGATCCCTGCAACAGTCGATCACTATGCCTGCAAGGTTGACCTTCTTGGCCGTGCTGGCCATCTGGAGGAGGCAGAGGATGTGATCAAGACAATGCCCTATGAACCAAATGCAACTGTGTGGATGGCCTTGCTTAGTGCGTGCAGAATTCATGGTAAAGTGGAATTGGGAGAACGGATTGCAAAAGAACTTCTTGAATTGGACCCTAATATGGCAGTGGGCTATGTGATGCTATCAAACATCTATGCTGCTGCAGGCAAGTGGGATCTCAGTGAGAATATTCAAAAGCAGAGAAAGGAAAGGTGTTTGAGAAAACAGCCCGGTTGCACCAGGATTGGGGTGAACAATGAGGTACTGCACACATTAGTAGTAAATGATTAAGCCCATTGTTGGATCATTGAATTCCATGCAGAACTTAAAGAGGCTATCTGGCCAGCCATTTCATGTGGGATATGTGCCAGATACAAGATTTGTGCTTCATGATGTAGAAGAAGAAGAAGAAGAAGATGAGTTGTTCCATTTGTGTCACCACAGTGAGAAATTCACCATTGCATTTGGGCTCCTCAGCACACCTTTTGTGCTCCACTTTGCATTTCTGAGAACCTGCGGGTGTGTGGCAACTGGCACTCTTCCACCAAGTTTATTGCAAAGATAGCTGGAAGAGCGATCATAACAAGGGATGCCATTTGCTTCCATCACTTTGCGGATGGCCATTTGCTCTTCCTGGGATTGTTGGTGATGCCAGCCAGCAGTGTCTTCTCAACAGATGGATTGGGTTCTTTTATCTTCCAACAGGCCTAGCTTGCATGATTGTAAGTGATATCTGAAGTATTCAGGGTGTGCCTGTTATTATGATCCTACTTTAAGCTTTGGATACAAACAAAAGAAGGCAAAGTAAATCTAAACCAATTTGTCTTCATCTTTGCATTGAACCAGACACAAAGTCAAGATGTAACATCTCTAACCCAAGCACATGTGCTCAGGGTTTTGAAAAAGGCTCTGTGTGGCAAGTTGCAACAGGAACATTTATTGAGCAATCTTGCTTGCAGAAAATGATGTTGTGTTATATGGGCTTCATTTGCTGTTTAGGACCTTGTGCAATGTCATGGAAAGTAGTGACATGTTGTGAGGGTGGACAAAGCAGAGTATCTAGTTAACTGTGGCAATCTGTGATTTTTATTGAGCAATGCTTGAGCTTTCAGAAAATGAGGGCTGTTGTGTAAGATGGGTTTGTTTGTGGCATCATCATGTAATATTTGCATTTGAGATAGTTGATGTTCTGTTTACAGTTGATGGTAAATTAATTATGTGACCATAGACTCCATGTTGTCCATAACATTGTCATTGATATATCAAAGATATATGGGGGAGGATTGCAAGGCAAAGTGGGTTCAGTTATCTCGGAGAAACAAGATCATTGAGCAGTGTGAGGGTTGCATCGAGGCTTTGGTCATCAATACAGCTGAGTTAACCACCATGGTTAGGTAGGGAACTGGAACCCAACAGAAAACTGTTTCCTGACCACTTATCATCCATCCTTTATGGTGTACTGGTGGGTTGCTGGGTCACTCTGTGGCCGGGAAGTCTCCAGATTTCATTTTAAGTTCAAGTGCATTGCATGTGTTAAAAATCACAACTTAAATCATGGGTGTGGATTGGAACCTAGAGTGTGCCTTTCATGAATTGTGTCTAATCACCAACCATTAGGTCAAATTTTTAAGCTAAACATTAATGTAAATGATAGCATTAAGCACCTGTTATGAATGACATTAACTACATGCATAAAACTAATCACATTAAAAATCCCTTTCTATGCCCTTGCTACTTGTTAAATGGTATGGTGAACATCAATGGGTGCATAATGCATAGCCTAGTATCTAGGCTAGTTCAGCAGCCAGGTGCCTAATAATACATTTTTTTGGTCAATTATGTTCAGCATTAGAAGTAATAAGAATTCACAATTCAGCATTATACTTAATAATGAAGCTATTGTGCTTGAAAGCTTCATTGAAATTTTGCCATGGCAAGCATGTATTTTTTCAGTATTTTCAGTAATTTCAAATAATAAACAATTAACACCTCACCAGCCTAGATATTACATTATATGGTGATTCATTTGAAGGTAATAGAACCTCCAATATGATCAATTGGAACATATTTAGATTTGGATGACAATTCTCTAAACAATGGGAAAATGTAAAAGAATAGTGTGAAAATTTAATTTTGAGAGTTTTTGAATAAAAGCAGCATATAAATGTATTTTGACAAGCCAAAATTGAGAAATGACTGTTCAACATGTTTCAAGGAATGGCATGAATTTCACATAGTGAATGAGGATAGGAGCAAAAGAATACCTAATAAAGAGGGAGAACTACAAACCCATATAAAGAGATTTGAACATACTGTAGTAACTTGGCCAGTTTCACACTAATCATATTATTTTCAAAAATCTTGGAATCCTGAAAAAAATAATTAAATTCAGAAATGTTTTTTTGTGAAGGAAAATAAAAAATCTGATGGAATATTTGAGGATATATCATTTGTTGAAATGGAATCCTCAAAATTAATTAATTATTCAACAAACAAGTGTTGAAGCGGCCAAGGTGCTATGCAGTATTAAGAGTCTAAGACAAATTATTGGCATTCATTGAAAGAAAATTGGCTAAAGTGCAGGTTAAGATTAAACTTGGAAATTTGCAGATGAGGTTTCATACCAACTAAACATGAACAAGTGTTTGTTCACACTCAAGCTTAACACCTACCTTTTGAAGGCAATCTCCTTCCCAACTATTTTTAAAGTGGCAACGTGGTTGCACATCTCTTCTTGGTAATTGGTTTACCCAAGACCCACTGTACCCAAGTGTTTTCTTTTTCTGGCTAAATTTTGCTATTTTTTGACAAAGAATTCAGGAATATTTTGCAAAAAACAATTCTAGTGTAAATTTGACTATTTTTTATTTTTTGTTAAATTTCGCCAAATGTTTTACATAATAACATGGGGAAAAAAAAAAAACACTTCCTTACCTTGTTTGACTAGACATATAAACATGGTGTAGTGGTAAACTGAACTCACAAACCCTTAAAAGGTGGTCATGAGTCTATGGTGTCCTGGTATGGGGTTTTCCTTTCCCTTTTATACCCGGCGGGTACTTTTATTGGACACTTTTTAAAAAATAAATTATACCAGTTTGGTACTCGTATTAAGCCCAAGGCTGATTTTGGCCCGGTATATGGCAGGTATAAACCTGGTATTACCTCAGGTCCCATACCAGACTGGTACCGATATACTACTGGTATAGGGCTGGTATTGCCAATGATCATACCTGACTGGTATGTTCTTAAAATATCACTACTCATACTAGTACCATATTTTTGAGTTGCACCCTATATACTAATACAACACTTGCATGGTACTACATCTGGTTCAAGGGCAATGTTGTCAATAGAGTGTTAATGAATGCTGAAATTATTAAGAACCCCCGCAAAACTTTACTTATAAACACTCTGCTGACTCGGAAAATGTACAAAGCTATTAAAACAAGGGAGAAGTTAAAAGGACATTGGGTTAGCACAAACTAGATTTCAAAAACTCTCCATCTCAACACCCGATCCATTGTAATAGGTTGGGCGATGGCAATGGGGGGTGTACCCTGAAGGGGTGGAAGTTGAGAAATGGATTCCTTTTATTTATTGTTGTGTTTCTCTTTGTTCAATAGGTTAAACTACTTGAAATGAAATTTAAATTAACCCTAACAATGAAGAGCAATCTCCAAATCTGACAAACTAGAGAGTTTAATGTGCTAGTTTGCACTTCATTTATGAATCAGAATGGTACTTACTACATATTGGCAAAAAATGTTACAATGAGGTTTTCCACGAGCTAAAAGTATATACAAGCCAACAGTAAGTGTAGAGTAAAGCTGAGGACTGAGGTGTTCCAGAAATAACCGCCCTTGAGGCAGGAGTCAAAGGTGGTTATTTCAGGAACACCCCAGTTCTAAGTGCCTTACTTGGTGTAAAAATTGATGCATACCTGAAAATTGAAAAATGGAAAGTGGCCATTGTTTTAAAAAACAAAACACTCGTTTAATTTTTTTGAATTGCTTACAATTACGTGATTATGATGGATAAACTCATGTCCACCACGTGTATACTTCATGTCTAGGTAGAGCTTATTACAATTGCAAAAATCTTTGAACTCGTATCTATGTGTAGCAAAAGGGTAGGGCTATGATGGGCCCTTCTTTGTTTTGAGGTGCCTAGAATGAGGGCACAACTTAGGCCCACTTTAGACAAGGGTCCAGGGTCCAATTTCCTAGGAACCAATTTGCACTGATTTGAAGCAAATTGAATCCTTGAGTTGGACTATACCTTGGTCCCTAGCCTAATTCTTGGTTCTCCAAATCAGGAGCTCTTGTTTTAACACTGTTTTTTGGTTCCAACCAATTGATTCTCCCTCCAAAACAGGTGCCATGTAGGTTTAGCCTCAATTCGCCACTTTTTGGTCTTGAACGCTCATCTAAAGGCCTTGGAACCAATTTAAAGCTTTCAACCAATCAGATTGCTTGAATTCATTGGTCCCTGGACCTTGGACCCTTGTCTAAAGTTGCCCTTAAGTTCCCCAACACTGAAAAACAAGGAAGGATTGAAGCCCTGAGCCTTCTCTTTGTGTAAAACCCACCTTATATCCCCACTTTTTTTTTCCAAGCCATCTTTTGTCTTTTTGGACTCCTGGTGACACCTTTATAATCTCATCCTTTATCAAGTATTTCTTTTGTGTTCTTATTCGTTTTGACACATTTCTTTCATGTTTTGTCATTGCCATCTTTTTGCTTTCATCTGAAATTTTGTTCCTAAATTTTGTGGTCCTATTATTGTCACATGCATATTGCATCACCATATTATAGTCCTTCGTTATATTCTACAATGACTTTTCCAAGTAATCCATTTAAATCTAGGTTTTCATTCTTTTTTCTTCATATGCATGTCATTTGGGATAATTTATTCTACATTGTCATTGATTTTTTGGTTTGTTAATTATGTTTTGTTTATTAATTATTGTGGTAGGGAAGCTAGATCAATGCCACAAAGAAAAAGTTACAAAAGAAATGAAAATCCCCAAACGACTTTGCACAAAAGATATTTCTCACAACGATTTGTACATAGCAAACTTGTTTGATAACCTTTCAACAAAAGATGTTTTGATTAAAGTTTTTCCTTACACAACTATTCCAAAAGATGATAATACAATTCTTGGTGAGACTCAATCAATTGTTGTTTCAATCGTTTTCACTTGTCATCCACAATTTCACATTAGTTTTAGGTATTTGGATGTTGGTGATACAAGTTGTTTGGATCTTGCTTGTTATGATTTTGATTACTTAAATTCCCTTGTTAAAGAAGATATGCAAAGTTTCAATGAAATTTGTCTTTTTGAATGAGGCAACTATAATTGCTAATGTTAATAACAATGATTTTCCTTTGGAATAAGTTGTTCAAATGGGTGAATCAAGTCATTTTTGCAATATTAAGGAGACCAAACTCCCAACATGTATACATTAGTGGAGGATGTCATTAAAACACATTAAATTGAAAATAATGTTTAAGACATTGACCTCTTCTTCTAGTGGGGGATAATGACCATAGCCTTAAGCTTGTGATCAAGGCAAAAACATGAAAAGATGTAGGCCAAGAATGCAACTCGAGAGTCACACTTACACTTTTAGGAGTGTAAAAAAGTGTGAGGGAATGAGCTCACACACTCCCAAGTGGACTCCCATTTTGTGAGTTGAAGTCTTGATGGATTCTTGAATTTTTAGAGAGCAATTTGAAGGGTCAAAACTCATTGGATTGAAATGTTCTTTACACCATTAGAAATTTCTTAAGACCTAGATGTCTAAAATGGGCTCGCATGATCCATTTGAGTATTTACAATATAAGTTATGACTGAAAGAAAGGCCGAAAGTCAAAATGTCAATTTGATTCCCAACCACTAAAAATCAGGAACCATCCTGAATTACATGCATTAAGATGACGTGACACATATTTTTGGAAAGCTCTTGATGAAGGCTACAACTTTATTTCAAACGTGGTCTCAATTGGAGTCTTACACAAGAAATTATGGGCCTCCAAAGTGGCGAGAGTCCCAATTTCGAGAATTTTGGGACTCCTAACTTAGGAGTTCCGGAAAAAATGACATTTGGATGTAGCCCCTATGGCTAAACATAGAAAATATTATAACATGGAAAGTGGTGGCTTCCCCAAATCTAGGCCATGGTGAATCTTGTGAATCCATGTATGTTCATGGCTCATATGTGCACCAAAAGTGCTTTAACTATGCACTAATCAACTTGTTGTTTAGTTTGTGTAAGTCCATACGAATAATTGACCTACTTGTCATTCATCCTAATCCCCATCCTGAAACTCTAACACACCTTTCTTAACCCCGAAGTGTTGCAAATTAAGGAACATACCCCAACTCTTTCTTATTGTATTGTTTTCACCTTTTGAACTTGCATTTGAGTCTTTCAAGGAGTTTGGGGGTGCATCAACTACAATTGCTAATGTTGATAGCAATGATTTACTTTTGGAATAAGTTGTTCAAGTGGGTGAATCAAATCATTTTTGTAATGTTAAAAAGACCAAATTCCAACATGTATACATTAGTGGAGGATGTCATTAAAACATATTGAATTTTGCAAGGAAAATTCAATGGATGAATGGACAAGGTATCATAAAATTGATCCCAACAAGTCAATTGAAGATTTGTTTAAAGAGCAAAACATTGATCAACTTGCATTACAAGTGATGAAAAAAGATCCACTTACAAAACCTTTACTTGTTACATCATTTTAGTTTTATCAATGTTTATTTTATGACTCAAATTTTTCCCCCATCACTAATTTCCATTTGCGGTTGTTGATTGCAATTCAAGGACTTTTATGAGTTATAGAACATTTTATGCATGTTTATTAAAAATAAAGATCTATAGAAACTAATGTTGTTTTGATACCTCTCAACGTTCTTATGAATGGGTGCTACTACAAATGAAGTTATTATTTCTTCATCTAAAGTAAGATTCAACAAATAATTGAATTTTTTTTATGCATGTGCATTTGATGAAGAAAATGCATCAAATTTATTCAATTATTTGTGTTTAGTTAATTAATGTGCCAACCTAACTTTCCTTATGGCATGAACTTATGGTTTTCATTTTTTTATATTCAAAAAAATCTTATCTAAGTTTCTACAAAGCTTAGAAACATGGACAAATGGGACTTTATTGTTGTGAATTTCCTAACTATATGTGTTTTATAAATCCTTCCTAAATTATGTATGTAACTTATTTGGTTTCTTATGTGGTTTTTTTATTATATTTCTTTGAAATTTATGTGTAATTTTGAAGGATGTCAAAAAATTCACATCTTGACATTACCATAATACCTTTACCATTTTGGCATAAATTAAATTATTTTTCATTTTGCTGAACTTTGGAAAAATTATTCATTATTTGTGTCAAAAAATTTATAAATTTAAAAGTTGAATTGTTAGGTTTTGAATCGTAGACCTTCAATGTTTGTGACTTAAAAGTGAAGCAATCTAGACACACTAAAATGTTCTACAACACAACTTAAGCTATGTTTATTATTTTATATATCCATTACTTGCCGAAAATTTTAGAATTAAAAAACTATGTGCAAAAATTAAGATTTCAAATTTAAATAAATATTTGATACTTTGTTGCTGAAATAGTAAAAGTACTACAATAATCAATGTGGTGTTAATAATGACTAGTGGGTGCCCATGACCTTCGGCCATTGTGAAGTCCCTTGGTTTCTTTAAACTTGGTTCACGTTTTAACTTTTAACTTTTTTATTTTTTTATTTTTATGTGTTTCCTATTTTTACTATTATTTTTATGACATTTCGTCCATCCCCTTAATTGGGACGAACAGTAGCTAAAAGAAAAAAAGCTTCCCCAAAATCCGTCTTGTCATCAAACCAGACGAACATTTCATCCATCCCCTTAATTGGGACGGACAGTAGCTAAAAGAAAAAAAAGGTAGTCTTGGTCAATAAAAAAATAATAAAATTGATTCTGGGCTATCCAAGGCCTAAATTTTTTTTTTCTGGTCTTCCCCTAAATCTGTCTCGTCATCAAGCCGGACGGACATTTCATCCATCCCCTTAATCGGGACGGACAATAGCTAAAAGAAAAAAAAGGTAGTCTTGGTTAATACAAAAAAATAAAAATAAAAATAAATTATGGGCTATCCAAGGCCTAAATATTTTTTTTCTGGTCTACCAAATCTTTTGCCTCAAAAAATCAGACTGCCCCTGATTTCTTTATTCTCTAGAGTCAGTTACATCTGGGGAAGTTACATATGGGGAAGCTCCAAAAAATTTCCAAGCACTGCCCACACAAACATACATTCTCTGGAGTCAGTTACATCTGGGGAAGCTTTAAGAATTTTCCAGTCATTGCCCAGACAGACAGACAGACACCATTGTTGCTTTAATATATAAGATTGCAAACTAATCAAGGTTGTCCTATCAAGGGTATAATTAATATTTACCTTACACTTGCCAACCATCATTCAACATGGACTTTGGATGTACCTCCACATCCTATCTTCATTACCCTTCAAATTAATTGAAAAATATCTAATTTTATGTGATTTACTATAAGCATCTCTAGTGATGTTCCCCTATTTGTGCTTGCATTAGAATCTCCATGTTCAAGATAATCATAAAATTTACCCCTCCCCACTCATTCTAGTGAAAAATCTCATATTATAAAATGGTGGACTATTAAAATCACACCAATTGGGCCAATTATTAAAAGTTGGCCAATTTGTGACCAAGCATTTTTATTTAGTGTATTATTAGTTGCAATTAGTACTACCCATGTTTTGGGTAGTGCAAATTAAACACTTTCACACCAAATTATTGCTCCAATGTAAGGTACGTGAATTTTTTCCTATTATGGGTGGAGGTGGTTTAAGTTTATAGTTGGCCACAATATTTTGTGTTCATATATTAGCAAGATGCTTCAAGAATTGCCAACAACAAAAATATTGAATGAATAAAAAAAGAGTAAGTGTTGAGATCGTCAAGTTAGAAGTCACCCTCGCTCCTAATTAATATAATTCAAAATTGAACAAACATAAGGACCCAAGGTTAAATGGGGAGTGTGCTACAATCATTGATTCAATTATTGTTTCTATTCCTATGTTTGATCATTCCTATGTTTGCAATAATTTGTCAAAAAATCACTCCCTACAACAAACTAGTAGCAAAATGCATGGTGGCAAATTCCTATGTTTTGAAGATGTTATAAATGAAGTATTTGCCATTCACATCAAGCCAAAAAAAGCTTTATTTTAGATGGAAATCAAGTGCACCTTTGAGTACAAATTCCAAGGACAAGAATAAGTTGAAAACAATATATCTTTTTCCAAAATTTGTTCAAGCAAGAAATGTCAATCTCATGTAAATGATGGAGTGAAAACTCTTATGGTTTAATTTCATGCATTTGCTAATATTATATTATCAATGTTTGGCTATGGTTTTTGTAAGGTCAAAAGCAATTATCAATCATGAATAATGTATGTATATGTACTTTTACAATCTTGATATTGTATACATATGGGTTTTCTTGATCACCATGTTTTGAGCATTTTAATTTTGGCAAGATGCAATTAGCTAAAAATAGACCCAAGTGCCCAATGCCCATCACCTAATATACCTATACAATTTGAATTGTTCAAACCACATGATTCAAAATTTAATGAAACATAGGTTTCCCCAAAGGAATCAAACCCCAACCTAAAAGCCTTGTTGATGCACTAGGGAAGTTTTGCACCCCCCACACAACATTATAAATGACCCACCAAACAACCCAACTTTAAAACATCCAACTCACAACTTTTTTTTTCCCAATATTAATATTGAACAACCAATTTTGCATGCTTAACTAGATCACAAATGAAAAAATAAAAATAAAAATGTGCTTCAAATGAACAACTTTGTTGCATTTCAAAACAATAATTTGTTTCAATATGAAACTAAGCAAAACATGTATGCCTCAAAAACAAAAGGTGCACATGAAAGATATTAAACAAAATTTCCCTAAAGCATTATGGCCTTATATCAATATGTTTGGTACCTCACCTTCAAATCTTTCCAATTTAAAACAACACCTTTATATGGAAGACTAAATAAACTTAATAACTTCTTAATGCACATGCAAACACAAATATGGGCATGTTAAACAATTCCATGTCATATTCTTCATTAAAGACAATTTGACATTGAATGTTTTTTCATTGTTTGTGTAGAACCTAGGTTTTGGATCATAACCATTTCACCAAGCCTTTTGTATTCACTCAACTTGTGTGACAAAATGGGGGAGATGTCAATCTTCATCCATAACCTAAAACCAAGGTTTTTATCAAAATTCTTGAGCATTACTAACTTTGCATTGTGACTCATGGTTGGTTAAAATAGTGAAGATTACACATCAAATAAGTGTGAGGCTGACATTGGGGGAACAAATATTCCAACTTTGGTCTTCTTTGAAAGGTATAAAAGGAAATGTTGATCACAACCAAATGAATTGGAAATGATGCATCCAAATCTCATTGTTTTGCCATTATTGGGGATGGATCATTCCTATCAAATTCATTTTTTCATGTTTTGGAGATATTTGTTGTAACTTATAAATCAAAGTCTAGGCTGCTTCTATGCATGTACTTGGACATTGGTTGTCACCCTAATCACATCAACACGATAGAGGTTTAATCACCAATTTTTGAGCCAAGGACTTGGTGTAGATGTGTGAATTTAAACCACCACCCTAAACACAACATTTCACTGAAGTGGTTGATCAAAAAATTGAACATTGAATGCTAAATCCAAGCTAGAATACAATAAGCAATCTAAAAATAAAACAATTGAAAGCTTAACAACATCCATAAACGCAAAACAAACATATGTCAACATTGTGTAAACTTGAGTACAATGTGCACCATTTCCAACACATGGGTGAAATGTATGCCATACAAATAATGATTTCAAGGTCACCAAACAACTCCAATTTGTTTTGAACCTTTTTTTTGTTGAATCCATATGTATTTTCACAATAACTGAGACTTGTTCTTTGACATAACACATTTCAAAAAGCTTAACATGTTGATCCAATGTTTTTCCACATTCCTCAATATTTTTGACCTTTAATAGCCCAACATCTCTACAAGCTTCATGTACTCAAGGTATTTGTTGGGCTTGTGAGAAAAGAAGGCATACAATGATTACATCACCTCAATACAAGACATCAAATGCATTTTTGGTAAGACAACTATTAAGTTAATTCCATGTGCTAACCAATGCACATTAATGAAGTAAGGAATCATGTTATCCTTTATATGAATAGTAACACATGTGAAATGGCATAATCATCATCATGACCAAGAGATATGCACCAAAAGGCAAGTTGTTCTTCAACTAAACCTCATATTTTGACCATGTTTTATAGAATAATAGCAATAATGTTCCTACTTTGTTGCACCCATTTCAACATGTTCAAGGGTCTATAAAATTGAAATGCAATGCCAAATTTTCATCACATAAACATGCATGCTTATCCAATGTTGATTGTTGAAGGTCATCGCATCATCTACATGCAATACAAAAAAGTCGTACTAAATAATTCCATTGTTTTTCATTATGACCTCATTCGTGCACTTTGGCATTCCCCCACTTGCTATTGTTAATCCAATGATTCCTTGGGTTTTTTTTCACATTGAACATCACACATAGAATTGTCAGTGGACCATGGTTTAACAAATGGAAGATATTAACAAACTTAACCTTTGTTTCTTTTGAGCTTGTATGAGCTTTAGATTGAACCATGTTGAGGATTGACTCATTGCATCTACCCATGATATATATCCTTTCATTTTTGTTATGGACTACATTTATGTTGTAAAACCATTTTTCAACAACAACCTAAAAAGATTGGTGACAATTGCCTTGCAATGACCAATGATAAACATGTTTTTGGAATCCAATTTAGGTGATAGAAACTTGTTTTTTCACTAAAAGAAATGTTGTTCATTCTGACCATATTTTTGTGACTACTATGTGATTAATGTCCAAACCAATTGATTTTACAACTATAATGTGTTAATTTTATGTGTCCATGTAATTGCAACTTGTAATCGCATATGCAACTACACTAAGGGTTGAACCAAATTATAGTTGTAGATATGACTACAACTTATGACTAATATGATTTTCATTGAAAATGTAGATGAAACATGAACAATGTCATCCAATTTTGATTGCATTCATCAATGGATGATAATGTAGTTGTTTTTGTAACTATAAATGAAAGGTTTTTCAACTGCAATAGTATATTCTTCCACATGAACAAAGAAACATAGACCACATTAGTAGCCTAACTTAGCTTGCATACTTAATCAATTGGCTTAAGTTATCTATAAGTTAGTAGGCTAATTTATTAAGTGTAACTAATAGGTTAAACTATGAAGGTTAAACCTAGTTACGTTGGGTAAGCTAGGTAAATAGTTGGTAGGCTAGGTCATTAATTAATTGGTAAACTAGGTAATAGGTAGTAAGTAGGATAAGTAGTAGGTAGGTTTATTAGTTTATTGTGTGAATATGTGATCATGTTTTCATATTAATCAATCAATTAATTAGGTTAGGTAGTATGTAATAAATAGGATAGGTACTAGTAGGTGGTAGGTAGGTAGGTAGGTAAGCTAAGCAAGAGGTATTTTATTTTGTTAATGTCATAATGTTTTTGTATTAATTGATTAATTAATTAGCTATGTTTAAAATTTATTTATTAAATGTAGGCTAGGTAAGTTAAATTGTAAATATTTTATTATGTATATATATGATGTTTTGATAATAATAATAATAATAATAAATTAGGTAGGTTAGGTAATAGATAGTAGGTATGTAGCCAAAGTAATATGTAGTAAGTAGGATAGGTAGTAGGTAGCAAGTAGTTAAGTTAAGTAGTAGGTATTTTATTGTGTGGATATGTCATAGTGTTTTTATATTAATCGATTAATTAATATGGTAGTTTAATTTCTAGGTAATAGGTAGTTTAAGATAGGTAGTAAATAGTTAATGAAAACAATAAATATTTTGTTGTGTGGACATATGATGATGTTTTTGTATGGACAAAGGATGTGATAATGTTGTAATGTTGTAGTGTTTCCCTTTCATTAGAATTGTCCCATATCTTTTATCTATAACTTCAAACTTGTAAAGTATATAAGTAAGTGAAGGAAAAAACTAGATTCATGGTATGCATTATAAACATATTGCATGTGTCATTTGGGATGAACCAATCAAAAGGCTTGTCCCCAACAAAAAAAATAGGATCCTACCTACCTACTTAGCTTATGCTAGTTAGCCTATTCTATTCTACCCTACCCTAACCTAGAATAGGTTGCCTATTATATAGTTTAGCCTAGGATATTTTATAATTAATTAATTACTATAATTATAATATTTAATCACTATAATTATATAGTTTAGTTATTGTAATTATAATATATCTTTTTTGAACAAATGGAAAATTCCCATGCGTTTTATGGCCATTGGCTCTTGAAATTACCACGTGGTTAAATCCTAATCACCCATCAATGGCACATTTGGTAGGATGTGACTATCCCAAATGTAATCACAAATGTAGTTCTAAATTGGGGTTCCACATCATACTAAGGATCATCCATGGAAATGGATGAATTTTTTGGCCTAGTCGTAAGTTTGCAACTACACTTTCAACTTCATGGCCATGTCATGTCTTTTGTGATTGATTGTCATTTGGCACTTGTCTTAGGTGACTAAGCTATTTTTAGCCGCATGTGTCCATTACAACTATAAATGAATCACAAATCTAGTTGTTGATTTTCAAATTTCTTCTAGTGTTTCTTTCAATTATAGAATGAATTACACATTTCACTTGAGACACTAAACCATATGGTCTTCAAATGATTTGAACCAAAGGAAATCATGCAACCTAAGTGTCTTGAAAAACTTTAAATTGATCATACTAAAGATTTTTTAGTTCATTTGAAAAGAGGTCCTTCATTTGCACTAGAGCTATTGGGCTTAGATGCATCATTGGTTGGACAAGGGGAAGGACTTGGAGTAGAGGTGTCTGGATTTAGAGTAGGAATTGAAATGCCAAACCTTTACCTCACAAATAAAAGCTTGAAATTGAATAACTATGATTGAATTATGCATTTCTATTGAAAAAATGAGCCATCACTTGAGACTTGGGACACTAAAGCTTGAGTAGTAAGATCTATGAACCAACTAATCTCAATGGAATAGAACTAGAAGTTTTGTGCAATGCAATCAACTTGAAAGATGCAAAGAACCCCTTACATAACTTTCACAAACTAAGTACACACAAAGTGAAAAACAAGGGAGGAGAGGATAACATACCCACTAGCCCAAAAATTTCAAGTATTGTAGCTTGTAGTTTAGCAAAGCTCAAAACAAGTTATGCTTTATTTTGAAGTTGTGCCATGGCTAACCTAAACACCAAGTGAACCTTGCATTACGCAAGTCTAGGAATCCAAATCAATGTAATCATTTTGTAACATGGGTGGAAACATGATAATATGAACCAGTCTTGCCCCTTTAGGCAATTGCTTTGAAAACATTGGGTTTGCTTGCCATGATGATGTGCGAAATTGATATTAGTTACAAAAGGTGGGTTAAAAATCCATGATTTTTACAATGGAAAAATATATTAATGAAAAAAAGTCAAATTATATTATATTATTATTGCACATGATTATGTCATTTTGAAAACATTTTGAGTCTCTTCAAAATGAAAAAATAAATTAAAAATCACATCCAATGTTTTAAAAGTGAATTTGATTGCTATGTATTCATTTGAGCTTTGCGTTGTTGTGCACTACTAGTGACTATGAACTATTTTTTTAAAAATAATTTTAATATGATTTTCAATAATTCATCATTATTTATGTCAATGGAAAATTTAAGCTAAATTAGTATACATTTCATGAACATGAAAAGACACATGTTAAATTTATGATCATAATCATGTTGGTGGATAGGGAAAAAGAGTGAGGCAGTTATAAAATGGAGGTAGTTATTAGAGAAGGTGGGAAATAGTTATTAAGAAAGTTAATTGAAAAAGGAAGTAATTATTAAAAAAGAAATGAAGTAGTTAGGCTTGAAAGGAAGTAGCTGTTTTTGAGATTGTCTTTGGAATGGTCCATGGATGACCATAGGGAGGATTCCAAAAAATCCCCTTAGATTCATTTAAAATTTTGTCACATTTTATCATACTATATTGGAAACATTATTAGGTAAACACATTAAATACTTGCAACATTAATATAGTTTTTGACACTAGAACACAAAAAACTAAGCATGGCTTATAGGTGTTGCAGCTCTTGCTACTGTAATTGCACCCACTTGTAACTTCTTACATTGTAACATTGAAGCTTGGTGAGACCATAATTGGTGGCCGCCCTTAACAACAAAATTTTCAATAAGAAGAGATCAGAAAAATAACACAATGGACATAAGGCTCAAGCCCACATTAAAGCTCACAAATTGTAATCTAAGTACAACTTTTCTTAAATATTTTCCACACCACCATTTTCTTGGTGGCAAGGTTGATGGTTGGTGAGGAGAATTTAACTTTTTGTGAGAGGTGGCTAAAGATGATGCAAAATCTCTTTATGTGAGATTTAGCTACAATAAGATTTAGCAACAATAAGATTTAGCTACCAATGTACTGTCAAGGGGTTTTGTAGTAACCCAAAGAATTTTCTTTCCATAAATCCTAAAGGTGGGATTTTTTCCTCATTGGAACATGGAGCAGAATTGCCCAAAAGAAAAGAAGAGAAAAGAAAATTCCTGCTCCTTAGGCTATTATAGCTCATCAACCTCACATTGGTTATTGAGCCTTTTAGTGGTCCTTCCATTGAATGACTTTACTACATTCCAAAATGCCATATTCTATGATACTCCTAGAACTCATTTGGTGATTATGACACAAAAGAAGAAATATGAATAGAGGCAGAAAGAGCTTCACACTCCTAGTAGCAAGGATCAACTTTGACTAATCATGTTGCACATTGCTTCAACAATCTTTTGAAGTGCCAGATTATCAATGTTGTGGATCCTAAAGTTGTCACAAAGCTTGTGGCCAATACTTCATTCTCTTGCTCTAACTGCTATTTAGAGACTATCCAGATTGCAAAGTGATCGTACATTGGAGTCAACAAATTCATCACAGCTCATGGTCATGATTTGAATAAAATTCATTCTTCAAGTTTGTTTCTCTGACATTGAACATTTGAACAATTCTAGTTTCAAGAAAAAACTTGCCACTAACAATTTGTATGTAAGAATATTGAAAAAACTTGCATCAACGATGGCTTGGTGATTTCCTTGCAATTTTCAGGGCAGGATTTTTTGGAGTGTAGAGACACTATGACAATACAATTCTGTGTATTCAACACAAACCAAAAACAACTGGAATCCATCTGATGTTCAGATCTACTCAGTATCATTCACTATCTATCAGACCATCACATTAGTCAGGTTTTTACAAGGCTGGTATTGCCTCAGCTTATATGAGACTGCTGGATTCCTTGCTATCAGTTTTCATTCCAGTCATAGATCTATACCAGACCAACACCAATGTAAACACATATTTATCCCTCCACATCTTACAGACACAAAAGATCTAATCCCACAGACAGCACAGAACCAAAACCATTCTCAAGATGAAATCACCAGGAGTAACAACAATGAATCTGGATCGATTGTACAAAACTACACTCTTATTTATACCCACAGAATGCAATGCCCACTCCATGAGATGGTCTCGGAGAAACATTCAGTTACTACCCATCCCCTATGCCCCAGTGCAAGATTCGTTTGATAAGATAATTAGGACAGCTACCAGCAGCAACACTACTGGTAACTATGTGATACATTGATGATGGGACTGGAATCCAATATGATGATCAATCAGAGTCTTGCTGAGTGCAGCAGAGATGTGTGGGAAGAAGCATAACATGTGAATGATCAAGTCTTGGCCAGTGCCAGCAAATGAGAAGGAGCTTAAAAAAAAACTGATCGAAACAGCCCAAAACTTTGCAGGATGACCATCAACAAGATTCAAGGGGAGAGAGAAACTGTTCAAACAAAACTAAATTCAACAATGCACTAAACAAATAGTAGAAGAAAGGTGGTGGGTTGGAAGGTAGTCAATACCCGAACCACTACCCTTGCCGAGTGGTGAAGCAAGTGCACAACAAATGGCTAGTGTGCGAGTTACCAGCATGCTGGCTTGGCTGCACTACAAAAAAGCCTTCTTTGCTGGAGACCCGCACACTAGTGTACACTCTCACTTTACCACGCAGCAAGGGCCATCAGTGGTGGTTCGCTCTTGACTGCACTCCCCACACCCCATTAGCCTGTGTTTTTGTCTGTTTCCATGTGTAAAATTGCCAACAATAAAATGGCCTGGGTGCCACTATAAATCAGGCAGCTATTGAATAGTAGTAGAAATAGTAGCACTAGAGTACTACTACCTCCCTACTACTACCTGTGATGAGGTCCCCTTCTTCTTCTGCCCCCCTCTGAGGAGCACTCAAGATCACGCTCAATGTGAGTACACACACAATCTTGAAGGCTCCTCAAACACCCCACCAACTTGCTCTCTCTCAATCTCCAATCCACTGAAAGATCTTACATGATGATCCTCTTTGAACAAGAAAGCGAAACCCCAATTAAGGTCCATGATGTCCCTCTCTGAATAAGAAAGAAGAAACCCAATTGCAGTTCTCTTACCGGCCTCCAGGGAAAAAGTTGTGCCAACCTCATCAACAACAACAGCCCAATAACTCGTTTGAGATCACACATCCTCACAGCGCAGAGCTGCTTTGATGCGTTGTACAGTACTTGAGATGAGGTTGTTGACTGTTGCCACAGACTCCAGGGAGAGTTTGGCTGAGGGAACAGTGCTCACTAGGATTTGGAATGCAACGGTGAGTAAGGATCCACCAGTGGTAGAAGTAGTGTGGGAACTTGGATCAGTTAGCTGACCGCTGCTGCAGCTGTCATGCTGTGAGGGTGGTACCAGCATTGCTCTTCGATTCTCTGGTCCATCAGGTAGAATGGCAAAACCTGATGGGAGGAGAGCAACATAGGCTGGGTCTCCTCCTCGTAAGACGAGATTCATAG
>Ga0116231_10006833_pt1 | contig 21389 bp, 17 predicted proteins | sample S1TSphgellanicum_2_FD_89695 | JGI IMG/M metagenome (GOLD analysis project Ga0116231, IMG submission 89695) | Host-associated microbial communities from peat moss isolated from Minnesota, USA - S1T2_Fd - Sphagnum magellanicum MG | ecosystem: Host-associated > Plants > Peat moss > Unclassified...
AGTGCGCTGTATCAAATCAGGGCTAGAGGCTTCCATAAGCTTTAAGGGAAAGGGTTTCTTTGCACTTCATGGATCAAGCAACAAGGTTTCAGGCAAAATTTGGGACATTTCCACAAAGAGAATACTATATGAACTGAATGGGTCATGGGATCAGTGAGTGACTCACATCTTTACACATCTTATGAGTAATAATTTCTTTTGTTAGCTGCATGATAGCAATGTTGCTCTGGATGAAGTTGCTTTCTTTTTAGATTCTAAAACTTACTTAGTCATAAAATTACTGCAATTGTGGTGGCAGGGTTGTGACACTGAAGAATAAAGCATCAGGGAAAATTAGCACCTTGTATGATGCTCAGGCTACCATAGTGGACATCCACTCACCCATCATAGAAAATTTAGAGGTATGTTCCAATTTACTTGCGTAATCCTGCATCTGTGCTTGGAAATTTCTCATTTGTTTTCTCTTGATCATTTGTAGCAGAATCTGTGAAACACTAGCTTGGGACCCTTCCACAGTGACTCTGGTGGGGATTGATTGATGCAAATCTAGCAAATCTCATGTGTCTATTGTTGGTTTTTTTAGGAGAATTTAGCACTGTATTTTAGATGCTGCAGAAATACAATGTAGAGATAAAGAAGCTCTTTTTCTCTTTTTTTGGTATCAGAAATTGTTTGTGTGATTTGTATTATGATTAGGGTACCTCACCGATGGAGTCAGTGAATGTATGGTCGGCTCTCACCGAGGCTCTGGTCAATGGAGAGAGTGCCCAAAAGATGAGAGAAACAAAGAGAAGACTAGAGGAGGCGCAGCGGGAGTTGCAACAGAAGCGTCTAGCATCTGGAATTGTCTGGAGCCCTAAGTATTTTAGGTCAACAAAAGAGGGAACTTGGGTGTGGCATGATGAAAGCATGGATGTGCCCCATGCGCCCTTGGTGGTTAGATGATTAGAAAAATGTAGTTGGCAACCAAAGCTTTTGTACAGGGGAGAGGAAGAGTTGTGGACATTGCCATTATTAGTGCAGCAGCATCAATTGCATGCTAACAATTGTAGCAACAGACCATAGTATGGTACATCTGTTGCTCAATACTTGCCATTACAAATATCAGAATTCGAGAGACATTCAAATTTTGCAGCTAGCGGCAGCAGTCAGGAAAGAAGAAATCTACAGGTATGGAATCCATCTTTCCATGGACGCCACATTCTATCTCACCACGGTTGATCTACCACTCACTTGAAGTCTTTTAAGTGTAAATCAAATGGCGGAGCTGAGAGGCGCTTGTTTCAGGAACGCCCCACTCCTCAAGCATTACCCTACTACACCAACATAGAGTGTTAATTATTTCCCCATTCCCACCATTCTTTGTTCCTTTTTTCCTCCTTTTTTTTTTCCAGTTTTCTGAGGTAGCATCAATTGGCAAGAGAATCCGCCCTGAAGAAGGTTTTGCATTTATTTGTTGGCAGACACAGTCTTAGAAATTTATTCAAACTGTAGAATAGTGGTGAAATATTGCCCCACAATTGAAAGCTGATATTTTCTTGTATTGGCCCTGCCTATTATGCAAAAGAGTTGAATTTTCTAAATAGCCTACTTCAATTTTTTTTAGTACGATATTGAGGTATGCTTTAGGGTTTAGGGTTTTTTTGTTCTTTTCTTTTTTGGTGTGTGTGTAGGCTTTGGTTTTTAGCCATTGGTAACAAAAGGGGTTTAGGGTTTAAGGTTTATAGACAACCCACCTACCTAAAAATGCAAGTTGTTAAGGTCACCCAATAATCCATTGGGTTTGGACAAGAGGAAACAAATGTAAAAAGTGAAATAGAGCTTTGCAAATTTTTGATAGTGGTCAATGATGATGTATTACCAAATTAATAGTGACAAAAAGAATACCAAAATCAAACAATGGATACCACACAATGAGTGCTAATTTTACAAAAATCACTAGCAACAAATAACTACCAAGTTTCAAAAATTGATAGCACAAATGGACTATTGAGTTTCATAGAATTGGTAGCAAATAGAGTATCAATATTTTATTATGTAAGACTTTTTATTTTTTTCTTTCCTTGAGACATAAACACTTTCAACTTCTCGAGAATAAAAAAACACTTGAAAGAGTGCTTAAAACACAAAACTTCAAATCAAAATAGAACAGTAAAAATCTTCCCACTTAAATATTGGTAGGGTATTAAATTTTCAAGAGTGATATTAGGCCACCAAGTCTTGATGGGTATTTACAAAGTTAATATTAACTAGATTGGTATGTTGTTTAACCAATTTTCATCAAAATTTATATTAAGAAGGCTGATTCTCAAAACCTTGCTTTGAAGAACTCCACAATTTTTCCTAAGTCAAAAGCCAAGATGGGTAATATTAGGCCCTACCACTCAGTGTTAATTAGCAATAAATGGCGACTGTCCTGGTGGACTAGTAGATCTTTTTTGGAATCCTGCTTAGTTCTGGCGACCTAATGATTCATTCACACTGTTTAAATCTGGCGACTTTTAACTTCTTTTTTTCCTCGAGATATGGCGAATTTTTTAAAGAAAATTCTCAAAAATCCCTTTGTTGGATTTGCCAGCCTTTTTTTTTTTTTGGTCATCAGGTGGCGAAAATTCGCCACAAAAAAAAAACCCTGGTGCAAAGCATTTGAACCAGGGTTTTGTTTTTCAAAATATGGACAGTGCCAGAAAGGCGACCTCCAATTGGACACTGGAGCATATTTTTAGGCTACATGTTTAATAAAAAAAATAGCATTTGGGCAATTGATTTTTTTTCAATGATCCCTAATTGGCTACTTAGATTTCGTGGCTATCATACATTTGCTGACTACCTAAATTTCCATTCAACAATTTTGGCAATAACTAAATTATGTTTGTTTAACTATTCCAATGACACAAATCTCCCTTGGGGAATTGAACCGCAACCACAAAGGGTCTTGCCCACTACAACAAGGGAGTGCAAAAAGGGAGTCTTGCACCCACACATTGCACAACCCTGAAATCCCCCTCCCAACTTTTAAACAACCTAGCCCAACACCCAAACCAAATCGGCTAGACTCTTGACATACGCAACTCCACAACTTGAGCAGAAACCTCTAAAACCAGAAATCAAATCTACAATTCAACCCAATACCTCGTTGTCACCTCCTACCATAACGCAAGCATCATCATATGGGAAGTTAGACAATGTGAAAAATTTATGACTAAACATCTTAACACACAAGTTCAAGTGAGTTGTTAGTTGGTTTCAGAGCTTGTTCTTCATGAAAGAAAGGTTGTTGAATGTTCTTTCATCTTCAACAAACCCCAACACCTCAACCATTACAATCTCTACCAATTTGTTGTATTCATTGACTTTTTCATTCAAAATGGAAAATCCTCATCCATAATCTAGTGATTGGATTCAACTTTGACGGTTCAGCCATTGCCCCTTCAACATTGTGGGACATAGTGAGCTTGAAACAAGAGGATTGCACATCAAGCATATGTGAATCCAAGAGAGGGGGGACCATAATCCCATCAATAGTCATGCAAACAACACAAAATGCAAATTTGATAACATTTAAATGTAAAAGGAATGATCCTTCTACAACCAAAGGATAAAACTAATATCGAGGGTACACAATTCTAGGAGCCATCATGATTTCTTACTTTGGAAACCAGTGTTGCGGTTCAAAAATTAAGGTTTGGGCTACTTCAATGCAATAAATTTTCATAACAGTAGTGGCTTTACTGAAATCCTTTTCATGAACCTTCATTCGAAACCCATCAACTAGGTTTCGAATGTGGATAATAAAAATGTGTCCACCAATATTATAACCAAGAAAAGCTTGGGGTTCAACCAAATATGAGCACCATTGGACTAATAAAACATCACTGGATTGTTGCAATAATTTTGTGAAATCATCAAAATTGGAAAATGGATCAATATAGAAGTGGAAAAGTTTTGCTTTAGCAAAATTTGTTGCATCTAGAAAGTTCATGATAAATGCATCTTAATGTTGGGCATATTACATGAAAGAATGGAGCACCTCCAAGATTGGCATAACACATGGCATACCTATGATTAGTTCTAGGTCACACAATAATTCAAAGTTGTCATGAATAGATTTGTTCATTTCATAATTAGAATGCATCTTCACAACCAAAGACTTGTATTGGGCCAATACACATTTCAAAGGGCCCAACATGGAGATCCAACAAGTCTTCACATTTCTCAACAATTATAGCCTTTTGGTTTCCAAAGTTTTTGCTAGCTTAGTGATCTTCAAGAACTTTTTAGGGTTGTGTGCAAAAAATGAATACAAGGAATGCAAAGTGAACTCAATACAAGATATCAAAGGAAGTTTGGACAAAATAACAACTGTTATATTGGTTATGTGTACCATGTAATGCACAACAATAAGAAAAGGAGCAATTGTAGTTGAGAAATTACCCTAGTTCCATAAAACATAGAATTTCCATCACAACGAAGGCATACCCGCCATGAAGTAAGCTTTTCAATTGAAAAACTTTTAAACTTATATCATTTCTTTCAACAATTAAGCATATCTTGCACTTCACCAACAATACTTGGGAATCCTCCCCCCAAAACTAATTTCACCCAAGGAATCTTGGTTGCCCAAGAATTTTGGAAATTCGAAACTTGTCATAGGACCTTTTGGGTTTCTTGGCAAGAAGTTCATGCACACTAAGATTGGAAGGCTTAGAAACAACTAACAATGTAAGTGGAAGAGCATGAGATATTGATGAACTTGCCATGCTAATACTCGATTAACCTTAACCATAAGAAGAAGAAAAGTTTGAATTCAAAATTTGTAGGAAGCTTCAATGGTGCCATTACAATTTACAACAAACAACTTGAACAAAACAAGCAAATCAAAGAGGATTTCAGGCTAGAACATGCAAATGAATTTGAAACACGCACAATCAAGAAAAAACTCAAACTGTAATGTGAACCAAAAAGAGGAAAGAGGAAGTCACAATTGTAATCATTGTGGATTATATAACTTCAAAAATCAAAAACTTGGTTTTGGAACTCGAGTTCATCAACTTGAAGATTGAATGTTTTGATTATCATAGACAATCTCAAGAATCGTGTAGACTCTGGAAGAGCTATAAAAAGCTTGAAGAAGTTCCTTCTTGTTCATTGATTGTTCCATCCTTGCATATCATGAGCAACAATTTTTACAATGACAAGATTTTGCCATCACTAAACTTATTTGCATAAAACACATTGCACATTCAAAACAATCAATGATAATCTCATGCCACCATCTCAAATAGTCCATTGCTTAAATTTTTTTCTTAAAAATCTTGATTAGTAATAACTAATGGTAGGGAGTAATACTAAGTTACCTACTAAACCCTAAAGGCAATCTAGCAAATCTGATGATTATAATTAGCAATATTAAAAAAGGGATGACCAAGATTTGGTGATAGACAAAAAACTTAAAGTGTTTTAAACACAAAATTGAAAAACCCTAAAAGTGTGGATGGTGATGGATGTTTGTAGCTAAATGACTTTTGTTGATGATGGACAGAGATGGGAGATCGATGTTTTAGTGCACATGGTGTTGTAGGGGGGTTGTTTTAAACGATTTTGTTTTATTTTATTTTATTTTATTTTTCCTTCACATCAAATCGCATGTGTGGATTTTGTGTCACCTTTTGGTGATAAATCACCATAAAAAAAAACCATGGTGGGTAGTGTGGTATTCTTTGCAACAGTAATAGCTAATTAATAGGGGGTTACTACAATGTAGTTAGAAAATCACACTGTTTGGAGAATCACACTCTATTTCAACATGGCAAATATTGTTTCAATATTTATCAACATGTTACATTAGCTTGGGTCAACATGGGCAAGGTCTAGAAGTAACAATTGGTTGTAGGTGAATGAGCACCATGGGGGTGACAAGATGTTGCAACCCTAGCTTTGGGCTCGCGACCAAGGCAAAAGGGTTGCAAGGTTGCGGGCCAAGAGGAAGGAAGCTCGGGAATCAAGGCAAAGGCATTGCAAGGGTGCAGGCCAAGAAGAAGTCCGGGAGCCACATCACAAACTCCTAGGAGTGTTAAAAAGTGTGAGGGAGTATGAGGGAATGAACCCTCACACTCCCAAGGCAACTCCCACTTTGGGAGATGGAGTCCCGGTGGACTCCTGAAATTTCATAGAGCGATTTCAGGGGTCAAAACCCAATGGATTATGACGTTCTTTATATCATTGGAAAGCTCTTGAAGCGTAGATGTTTAAAATGGGCTCGCATTGCTCATTTAGACATTTGAAACACAAGTTATGGCCAAAAGAAGGGCCGGGAGTCGAACTACCAGTTTGACTCCCGACCACAAAAAGTCGGGAATCGACCCGATTTACTTAGCTGCAGGGGGCGTGCCACATATTGTTGGAAAGCTCTCGATGAAAGATACAACTTTGCTTCAGACCACATTGCGATCTGAGGTCTTCTTGCAAAGTTATGGGGCTCCAAAGTCGCGAGAGTCCTAGCTGGCGGGATTTCGAGACTCCCACTCGGGAATCCCGGGAAAAATAGCCATTTGGATGTAGCCTCCGTGGAGAGCTGCAGAGTATATTATAAGGGGGAAGGTGGTGGCTTCCCCCAAGTCCGGGCCGTGGTGAGTCTTGTGTGTCCGTGTTACCCGTGGCTCGTCCTAGCACCAAGGGTGTTCCAACTATGTGCTAACCACTTTGTGTGGGTTGTGTGCAGGCCCGTGTGAGTGAGTCAAGTTTGTCAACTCTTCCTAGTCCCATCCCGGAGCTCCAACATGCCCCTCTACCCCTCAAGGTGTTGTGGGCTAAGGAGCATGCTCCGACTCTTCTTTCTTTCGTTGTTTTCCTACTTGGGCTCACATTTGAGCCCCTTTGAAGAGTTGGGAGTGCGTCACAAGATTTGGTAGCAATCTAGTAACATAATGAGAATTGGAGGATGTGAAGAAAGATGCAAGTGCCAAAGCTAGCAAGAGAGTGTTGAGGATGTGTTGTAGCTACTACAATTGTGTTGGGACCCTACACTTCGGTTCATTAGTAATTACATTAGCATAAGGAACTAAAAATTAGTTTGTTTCCCAAGAGCATTCTTGAGGTCAGGGCAAGTCAAGGCAAGACATAGGGGTGTAAGGGCAAGATAAAATAGATAGGGTAAGGTGAAGTAAAATAAATAGGGACAAAGTAGAACATGCAAGGTAAATGAATAGGGCCCTTAAGCAACAACACACGCACACAAGTAATGGCAAATTTGCAACTATGTTCATTTGCTATTCCTACCCATTCCTTGGGTTTTTGCACCCATTTGCGTTGGTGCCCCTATAAAAATGAACATATAATAACCCATGATACATTTCGAAATATTGTTGCAACTATTGCTTTGGAGAGTGGAACACGTGTTCAAAGGGAGGTCTCCCACCTTTTCCTTTGCCACACCCAACAACAAATGGATATCCTTATCACCAAAAACAGTTTCCGAACCTTGATGGACACTATTCCAAAATGTGGGTGCATTTCATTAGTCCCCATTCATTAGATAAGTGAATTCACTACTTTCTAACTAGTCCCCGTTTACTAAGACCAGTGAAATCACTTTAAATATAATGGAATCACTTGGTGTACATGGACATTTTTTGTTGTAGTGGGATGTCATCATTGTTAACCCAATTTGCACAGATGTGATGTAGTAAACATTGATGACAATAACACATGCAATGATGATGGTTGCTTAAAAAAATACACAATCTTACACTAAGCGAACATTAGGCTATAACTTCATTCCCCTTGCCATTGAGATGTATGAGTGTTTTTTTTCTTAGTTTAATTCATTTTTTATTATTTGTGCACATACCACTATCGTGCATCATCAATAGTCTTCTTTTAGTCCCTTTGAGGTGTATTTATTACTATAGACAATGCGTGTCCATAGCCCTATAACATGCACAAGCCATAACCATTATTCACCAAACTGTTGCACTTGGACGAGGTTTCTCATCTTTTCCACACATCATCGTTATTACACCTCCATCACTACCCGATTTGTGGCAAATGATAGTTATTTTGTTTTAGCTTTTTTTTGTTATTATTGATTGCCATTTCATAGCCATGAGTCCTCTTTGCATAGGGTCTTCACTTGGTTTTTGTTGATTGTTTGCTTTTGTTTTTTCTTTTGGTTGTGTCTACTTATGTTCTCATTTGCTTTGTACTTTTGATGGATGGGTTCCCATCCTTGATTTTTACTTACATGGTTTTCTTTCTTTTAATAACATTATGGCCTATAATAAAATATTCATGTGTCAACAAAAGCCCAACCAACTTGGTACATATTATTTATACTTAGAACTATGTACTTATATATAAACTAATCTTTAAAATTAAAGAAACATGTGTTCAATTCTCCTTTCCAACAACACAACTTGTATATTTTCATCCATTTTGCATGTGTCAAATAGAATGAAAAACTAACTCCAAATTTTACTTATCTTTACAAGTATGATGCATGGCATACCCTATGTTGCTACATTTATTGTATTGTGGAATATGATAGTGGATTCTAACTTCTTTATGTCACTAGGTATACTATGGTTGAAAGATGCCAAAGTAGCACATGATTGGAATAACAATATATTTGTAATTCAAAGAAATGAAATAATAAAAATTATTATTATTACCAAGCAATTAAACGATAATATCAAAAAACCATGAGTGTTATTGTGTTATGACCTTTAAAATGACATAACATTTTTTTTTAAAATGTTATGTTTGCCATTAAATCTAAGTTATTTCCATAGGAACTATTAAAATAGATTTAGTTCCAATGTATATGGTTCATACAAATGTAGATAGTTCAAATTTATTTACAAAACAAATATATGTAAATATCATTACATTGACACAAAAGGAAAAATTTCATATTGAACCTATAGTTGCTTTAGGAAATAAGGTGTATTTGGAGACATATTACCATTGCAAGCTTAGTAACAATATCATCGATGAAACAACAGCTAAAATAAAAGTTTAAGAACTACAAACAATAGGGTGAACTTTGGTTAAATAATAGCGAATTGATCAAAATCAACCTCAACTAAAATAATTTATAATTCGTTACTATGAATGCACATCTTGAATCAGAATGGATGAAAGTTTTGGAGTAGTTGTCGAATGTATACACTTAAAATCACTTAGATTTACAAAGACCTGAAAGGTCATACCACCAAACCTAAAAGATCCATGTCTTCCCTCATCACATATATATAGTGATGGTGATGTGAACTTCTTATACTTCATAAAAAACAATAAGTGAAACAACAAAGAAAAAGGACATGAAGAACAAATACACTTATGACATGTGCCCTTGAGCACACACCATTGTAATGAATTTTGAAATTGCAAATGATACACCTTTTAAAACCTAAGTCTAAAATCCAATTTTCAATAATTAAAAAAATTAATTTATTCGCTTTTCGCCGAATTTTCAATGAGAAAAATTACTCAAAATTCAATATCTTTCACACACATTAGGTCTAAAAATCACAAATCCTGTCCATTCAACCCCACGCATCAAGGGCTTGTGACAAAAGTGCACTCCGATTTCCCTTTGAATTTTAATTTTAATATTTTTTCAAAAATATTTTCTTTTTCCGAAAATTGTCAAATGATTTTGCTGCAATTTATTGTCTCTTGTTGGTGTAATGTGCTTTCTGTTTTTGAAGCATTACTAATGTGTTTAAAGATGCCTTGGGTATTGTTGAAATGGATTTTGTTGCATGTCTAAAATGGATGTCTAAAATACATCAAGAAGAAAATTTCTTTACTTGGGTACTTGGGCTCTGCACTACTTTGCACTCTACTAGTCTCTAGCTATGGATCACTATGCATTGCAAATGATAAAATGACAAACACATACAAACACATATTGTTTTTCAATCCTAAGAATATAATAAGTCTACCTCAGGTATAGACTTTTAAAGTAAATCATTTAATCTACCAACAGCCAGTAACAAATCACAAGTAGGAATGAGAGAAGTGTGAATGTAGTACTCATGTAGGTACCAATTAAATATGACTAATAAAATGATGGGTTCTTTATGATGGCACTCTGTTCAATACACTAAAAAGTGTTGCAACTTGGAACATGCCAAAGGAATCTAAAGAATAGTGCCAAAAATGTGATGATGCTGATGCCAAAATACATTTTATCCAAATAGAAATTGAATGTGAATTCTAACAGTTGATCTCAATGCTCACAAAGGATTGAATGTTTTTTACTTAAATTTTTTTTTTACTCCTGATAAGTTTTTGGCAGGAATTAATGATATGGGCAACAAGCTTGTTTCATATCCAGAATGTCCTGATTTGAGAAGTTTTTTGCCAGAAACCAATGATACTGGAATGGCTTATTTCAGTTCAGAATGTCCTAATTTGAGAAGAAAAGAAGAGGAAGAAGATCCTCTGCATGATTCCACAAAGAAACCAGATAGGTACTGTTTTTTTCCCCCCAGCAAATGATTCTTGGAGTCATTTTTGACTACTTCTTAGTAGTGTGACAGGATCTTTTGCAAGAAACAAAAAATCAAAAATCTGAAAAACTTGATCATTGAGATTGAATTGAACTCCTGGAGCAGCAGCAGCATCATCATCACTCAAGGTATCATGGGTTTGTTTCCAAATGGATTTTGTTGCAATGGGTTTGCTGCAAATGGGTTGTTGTTGTTGTTGCAATGGGGTCTTGTTGAAATGGATTTTGTTGCAATGGGTTGTTGTTTGAAATGGATTTTGGTGCAATGAAATTTTGTTGCAAATGGGTTGTTCTTGTTGCAATGGATTTTATTGCGAAATGGGTTGTTGTTGTTGTTAGCTTGCAAAAATGTATGTCTGTTTTTGGAATTTGGGAACTAAATGAATGATGGGTTTGATTGTTAAGAGTTTGCAGAGTTTGCAGCGATGGCGTGAAGGAATGATTCAGAAGAGTTGTTGGGTTTTGCAAGAGACCAAAAGAAAGAAAAAAGCATCCAAGGACTGACTGACTGACTTTTCGTCTGCAAAGAGTTTTGCTTCTTTTGCGTCAACTAAAAAAAGAAGTGGGTTAGGGATTTGTTTGATGGTAGCTGATGGAAAACCCTTTTTTTGTTTGTGTTTTTGCAGGATTTTTTTTGGGTTTGTGGAAGAGCAGGATTGAGAAACACAAGAAGCTTTTTTCCAAGAGTTTTGCACGTGTATTGCGAGAAAAAATAGATGTGCACAGAGAGATAGATCACTGGAGAAGAATCCTACAATTTTGTAGAGTTTTTGTCTTGAGGAAGAGGATCCAAGGAGCCACACAGGTATCAATTTTCTAGAACCAAAAGAAGGAGAGTTTGAGGAAAAAATCTGAGGATTGTTGGTTAAGGAGCAAGTGCAATGGCCGCAGCAGCAGCAGCAACAATGGCCACTCCTACAGCTCTGATGCAAGGAGGAGCAGCAGCAGCTGGGCAGTTGGCATTCTCCCAGAGCTCATACTTAGGGTTACAACTCCCAACAAACTCTTCTCCTTTACACTTCACAAGCTTCAATTCGAAGAGCAACAGAAATGTGCAGCTCAGATGTCAGGCAGCAGCTCCTTCAAGTCGAACCACTCTTCCACAATTGAATGTTGACATTACAGGTGTGTGAATTCTTCTTCTCTCTACAAATCTTCAGAGAGCAATGCCACTGCAGAGATTCTGTATGCCACTTTGGATTTCTCTCTGTCCCTCTCTACTTGTGTGCACTTTCAGTTTTAGGGTTTTTAGACTCTTGTTGCATAGATTGTTAAGAGAAGTTTGCACTTGTCACTTTTCATGCTCAGAAGTTCACAAAAACTGGGAGATGTGCACAAAAACTATGAGCTCGGGGATCTGATGATGGGTAATGGAAATGGGGACTAAGAAAACTATGAGCTTGGGGATCAGCTGATGGGAAATGGAGATGGAGATGACTCAATATGGAAAACTATGAGCTTTGGGATCAGATGATGGGAATTGGAAATGGGGATTGTTCAGGTCCGAAGAAGGAGGTGCGCATTGTGGAGCGAACTACTGTGCGACTGGCACTGCCAAGCAAAGGGCGAATGGCTGAAGACACGCTTGTGCTTCTTAAGGTTTGAAGTTTAAATCCTTTTTTTGTATACTCTCTGTTACTTCTTTTTGCCTAATAGACTTGTGAACTGAGTCCTTCTGAAGAGTTTGTTGCTTTGGAAAATAGTGCAAAATGAATTGGTTTTTTTCCTGTGTGATTTAACAGGACTGCCAACTTTCAGTTCGCAAGCTCAACCCCCGCCAGTACATTGCTGATATCTCGGAAGTGAGTCCATTCATGCAGCTCATTGTATTCAGACTACAAACCCTGTGGTGATCTTTTTGGCTTTGGTTCATGTGTTTCTCCTCATTCAAGCATGTGGCTCTTCTCAATGAAGGTGGTGATGGTCTGGTGGTACTTTTTGAGAGACTGACAAGGTTGTTGTAACCACACTTGATCTCTTGCTGTTGTTTTTTGAATGCAAATTTCTAAAACATGGAGTTTTCAATTCATTTGTCACACAGCTCAAGAATGTTGAGGTCTGGTTTCAGCGAGCATCTGATGTGGTACGCAAGTTACGGTCTGGAGATGTGGATATGGGCATAGTTGGGTATGACATGGTTCGAGAGTACGGCAAGGTGAGCACCTCTAACTTCATGTGTAAACATTTAGAGGGTAGCTTTTTTTTTTTCACCCAGGAAAAATTTCAGTCCCAAGTTTGGAACAGGCACTACAGTTTGTCTGATCATGCAGGAGATCTACCTATTAAGGCAACATGTCTGTGGGATCATGTCTTTATGCATATCTGTTTGCTTTACATGGGGCAGAAAAAAAAATCTTGTGTTTCTTTCATGTGGTCAGGATGATGACGATCTCATTGTTATTCATGATGCTCTTGGATATGGAGAGTGCCACCTTGCAGTCGGAGTAAGCCTTCTCTTTGGCACATGAACTCCCATAAGATTGTTACACTAGTACGTATGTTGCATTGTATGAGAGGTCTGAGGAACATTCAAAAGGGTCAACAACTTTGCTACACTGTTGATTTTCTGGAACTTTTTTCTGTTGCTCTGGGTAAAAAATTCTTCTTCCTATCAAGGAAAAGAATTCCATGCCAACTTTGAGTTGATCAAGGCAAGTGTAATGCTCAAATCCAATGCTCATTTGGCATCTATCTGCACACAGGTTCCTACATATGGAATTTTTGAAAACATTTCAAGCATAAGTCAGCTGGCAGCTATGCCACAATGGACAGAAGATCGGCCTTTGCGAGTTGTTACAGGCTACACTTATGTATGCCCTATTTCACCTTGTTCATAAGGAGGGTCAATATTGGGTTTTGTTCTTTTTTGTCAATCTCTTGTTCATATGTTACCCTCTTGTTAGATTCCAAATTTTGACGTGGGTATCCATATGGATTGGGTGTTGTTCTGGAGGACCTCAGTTGGGACAGAAATTTTTGCAAGAGAATGGATTGAAACACGTGCAGATCTTGACTGCTGATGGGGCATTAGAGGCAGCACCAGCAGTAAGCATCTATCTAGAACAATAGTTTTTCACCACAGAATTGTTTAGCGAATCCATCTTATTTCAGTTGCATAGAGGCTTTTCATTGGCTGAAGCTTCTTCTCTGTCGTGATTCTATGTAAGATCTATGGGGCTCAGAAGGGCAGAACATGGATAAATCTGCCGGCTTTGTTCTCTATATACAGTTCTTAAGTATACTGCGGCATAATGTTGTTGCCTTTTAGAATTTGAGGATGATGGCAGCATGCCCTGCTTGATAATGAGAAGAATTTTGTCCTCATTTAGACCTCTGATGCAGATGGGCACAGCTGATGCGATATTGGATCTCGTAAGCAGTGGAACGACACTACGCGAAAACAACCTGAAGGAGATTTCGGGTGGTTCTGTGCTTAGTAGCCAGGTATATATATATATATACATACCAGTCTCACTGTGAAAGCCTGTTTTGTGTATTTAGTTGCATTTTTAGTTCACAGTTTTAGATCCATAATTGCATTATGGAAAATCTTCAGCTGAATCACGTGTTGAAGTTTCTTGGGTGGCTGCAATCAAGGCATCTAGATGAGGAATGTTCTTTTGTTTCAAAGAAATTTTGACCCCCTTGTCTGTGTTTTGCTTTGATGGTGGGGGCTTTGTGTTGTGTGGATAAAAAGGGGGTCTTTGTGGCAAACAAGCGAGCTCTTTTGGAGCGTAAGGAAGTACTTGATACAGCCCATGAACTGCTGGAACGGTTCGAAGCTCATCTAACTGCCCAAAGCCAATTTACCGTAAATACACTTCACCTGCACTTTTCTTTTATATTCTGCTGTGTTGTCGTCCTTGTGATTTCAGAGACGCACTTCTTCTGGTGCATATGAAACATTTTGGTGATCTTAGTTTGCTCACACTGCCTTGATCTGTGTTTTGTCAGATTTTTCATGGGTGGGGGAGGGGGGGGGATACCAGAGGGGGACTTGGTGCAGATAACTTACTGCTAGGTGCAATGTTTATATGCAGTGGATTGTTTGATGAACTAAAGCTACAAAAAAAATCGACCTGAGAAATTGGCTTCCTTGGTGGGTTCATGTTTTATGATCTTTGACAGGTAGTGGCCAACATGAGGGGCAGCTCACCTGAAGAAGTGGCAGAACGAATATTGAATCATACCAACTTTCCAGGCTTACAGGTCTATCATCACATTTGTCTTCACAGATTGTTTTCGAAAGTTATAAATCCTCTAATTTCTCCAGGAGAGGAGCTAATCTAATACGTGCTAGATTTCTCAATGTGCATAGTAAAAGCAGTGCTTCTTTTATGCTGGGTCAAAAACACTGCTATTTCAAGAGCAATGTCAATCTCCACTTGGGTCTTGCAAAACTTCATTTCATAATTTTGTTTTGATTTCTATATTCTTCATTTTTTCTGTCAACATGAAAGTAGCTCACAAATGTAAGGAAGGGGTCGGTTGTGACAAAGGTTTCTGTCTGCAATGAATGAATGATGCAGGGGCCAACTGTAAGTCCTGTTTACACCAAGACATCTGGATCTGTCAAGGTAGATTACTATGCAATTATCATTTGTGTACCAAAACCAAAGCTATACGACGCAGTGCGCCAACTGAGGAAGGTATTATTTTCTGAACCCATTATCAAGCATACATTTGAAGGTTAATGTGTTATTGTTGATGCTTTCTTTTTGTCGGTTTTTTGACACCCACCCAATGGGTGTGTATTCACTGTATGTGGTATTTTGATGGTAACACTTCAAACGATGCTGTCTGCTTTTAGCGTCTGTTTAATGAGGATTCTTATAAAATTGCCAATCAATTGCGTTTGTGGTCAATGGGTTTGTAGAAAATCTGTAATGCCTTGCAAGATGGGTGGTTGCAACAAACAAATTGAATTGTAGAAATCTGTATTCCTTGCACACTTGGAAAAGAAATTGTATTGAAGTTGTATAAGAAGAAGGTGAGAATGATTTAAGTTGAGAAACACAACTGGATGGCATCATTGAAGTATAAGAGAAGTTCAAAACTGCTCGATTAGTTTCCTATCTCAAAACACTTGATTGGTTTCCTAGTTCAAAGTGCTTGATTAGCTTCCAATCTCAAAACGCTTGATCTCCAAATGCTTGATTAGTTTCCAATCTCAAAACGCTTGATCTCAAAGTGCTTGATTAGTTTCCTATCTCAAAACACCTGATTAGTTTCCTATCTCGAAACGCTTGATTAGTATCCTTTCTCTTCATTGTATTTTAGGGTTTAGGGTTCTTCATCGTATTCAAGTGGTACTGAACACAAAATGAAATGTATGCGCCTCTTGCAGGCGGGTGGCAGTGGCGTGCTGGTGTCGCCCTTGACATACATTTTTGACGAGGAAACTCCACGATACCGACAAATGTTGGATGCTTTGAAAGCCTGAATTCTCTTTCTGATGGGTAAACCTAATATGCCCAATTTTGCAATGACGATTTTGCTTGGGTGAAACTCACGGAACCCATAAACACACCACTAGATCTGAAATGCTACTTTCTCATTCACCGGTCAGTCTTTAAAGTGATGAATGGTCCAAGATGGTGTTTTCTTTTCCTTCTTCTTTGTTCTGATTCCACACGTAACTGGAATCTGGAATCTGGTTCTCGGTTCAGTTCTTAAAAAAAAAATTGAATTCTGGTTTCAGTTCTTGTTTCTGATTCTGAAAATCGGATTTACCTCTGGTCCTGGTTCCCACATGTAAATGGAACTGGGAATTGCATTCTTAAAGTAATCTCCTTCATTATTATTATAATCATTATTATTATACCCAACCCAACCATGGTAAAAGTTTTACTAAATGAAAATGAATTACAACCATGTGGGGTAAATAGGAGGTTAGCACTTTGGAAAAAGAATAAGCAATAATCCTTAAATTTGGTGAAAAAAATTTAATATGGCGTACATGGCCAACCATGTATTTCTATTTTAAAGTTATGGGGGAAATTTGTGAAAAACAATGTACAAAAACAAGACAATGAACACAATTCTTTGTATCAAAGACACAATGTGGAATTGGGTAATTGCAACTTTACATGTGAATTCATATTATGATGTGTATTGAATGTCATTTCTATTAAAGCAACAAACACGTAATGTAGTTGAAGTCATATGCAAACATGAAACGTGTGTATAGCCAGTTCAATCTTTCATCAAGCTCAATGTCATTGAAAATAAGGTGCCCAACAAGAAAATATATATCCAAATTTGTTGAATGTATTCGACTTTATGATAAACACCTTTGGTTATGATTGAAATTTGATTTGTTCAATGAAAAACATGTTATGCATGTTAATTTTAAACTAATTCTTTCATGGTAATTATTAAGGTTTCACATTTGAATATGACAAAGACAAGTTTTACTTATTCATCTTTCCTAACAATAAATTTCTTAAGATGTTAACTTTGTGTTAAATAGCTTAAAATGTTTGAAAATTTTGATGTTGGATGATAATGGAATTAGTTGGAATTTTGATGAGGTTGGATGATATTAACTTGGGAAAGTTGGACAATTGATGAACCTAGGGCCTTTTGGAAAGTTGAAGTATTCGTGATTTCTCATTTCTAATTGGCCCAAGTTCACTCCATTGTCCAACTTTCTTAAGTTCATCCGTTGTCCCAATTTTTGAAGGTGCATCCATTCTCTCACTTTTGGCATTTCACCATTGTTCATCTACCTTGGAAAAAGTTGCTCCATGTCAATCTTCCTCAAGTTCATCTATTGTTTCATTTATTTGACTTCATTTATTATGCCATTTCCCCATGGTAGTTGGCCCAACTTCTATCTTAGGCTCATCCATTTTTCAACTTCCTTTGTAAACTTAGTCAATTTCCTTGAGTTCCTCCATTGTCCAATTTTCTTGGTTCATTTTTGTCCAAATTCCCAAAGGAATTGAACTAATTTCTATCTTCACCAAATTCATCTTTCTGTCAATTTTCCAAGTTCAACAATTGTCCCATTTCCCCAAGTTTCTTCATTGGCCATATTCTCAAAGAAGTTGGGCTAACTTTAGTCCATGTGTCCATCCATTGTCCCATGTTGTCATATTTTCATTCATTTCCAATTTTTCAACAATCTTAAAACATTTTATATAAACTAGCATCCAATGAAGTTGATTGTTGATGATGATGAATAATTGGTAAAATAATGTCCATTGGATTCAAAGTTCAATCCTTCCATTCAAAAGATGAATCCTAAGCAAATGCACTATGTGATGCACTCTCAAGTTTGTTAAGTGATATTGAGGTAAAAGTATAATCAATTATAAGTTTTGCAATGAAGTGCAAACCCATGATGTCTTCTTTGGCTCCCAAAACAAAAAAAGGGGATGAGAACTTTGAAATGAAACAAAATAAAACCCACAAATGTGAATTCAAGGTGAAGTCAACTTGCACCAAAAAAAAGAAGCAATTTATGTAGGTGGAAATCAAAATGGTGCATGGACAAACCACATGGAACAAATTTCACAAGACTCATTATGGTCCAAAAATTGGGAAGAATTATAAGATTGCTCCTTATACTTTATTCTATGATTAATGATGGGGATTGCATTGAAATGGTAATTAAAATCCCAATTTTTTTTTTTTATGAATCTTGTAATTTTGTGGGCTCAATACTCTTGCATAGTTTTTTTTTTGATTAAGAAACCTTCAAAGGAAAATCTTAACCCTTGAAGAAACATTTCTAATGTCATAGAACACTTTAATCAAAAATCATTTGATTCATATTTCCTTGAGGTTTTATTCTTTAAATTTCTTAAATTTTTGGTCTTCAAATGAATAATGTAAGCCCATTTTCAATCTCCACACTTCAAGACCTTTACACCAATATTGAAAAAAACTTGATTTGGACAATGTTTGTTATTTGTAATTTTGTACCAAAAATCATGGGACTCCAACTCTAAAAATGAGTGTTCATTTGGGAATGTTGGGACTCATTTCTTTGCATTCTTTGAACTTTTTATTTTTATTTATTTTCATGTTTTAGCATTTGTTACAAGGCCAAAGCTAGTGTTTCGACATCATGTGTCTTTTGGGAATGAATCCAATATCAAACATGTGATTACAGTTGATTAAAAAACTCATTACATTCCTAATAGACATACTCAAAGTTGTGTGTTTTTTTAATCAAAGATTCAACATCATTCAATTCATTGAATTTGTTTTGATGTTTCTTTAAATTATATTATGAAAATCTAAAACCAATTTTCCTCCCTATCACCTCATTGTGACAAAATTGATTAAACTTTCAAAACTAGATCAATTCAATGACATGTTTTCCCCAACAACAAACAAACATTTCACATTCATGAAATGTGTTAATCCAATAACCTCTTTCCCAAACTTTGAAACTCCTTAACATCCAAACAAACTATATGAAATATAAATAGATAAACATCATAGTAAAATCTTTAAAAAAATGAACCAAAACCCCGGGTGGACACTAGTATAAAAAAGTAAAAAATACATGAGTAAAAAATATAAGGTGCAATATATTCGTTGTTGGGTAAAAATTATAAGTTAATTAGATTAAAAGGGAACATTTTATTCAAATAATCAATATAATTATAATATAAGGTATGTAATAATCTAAAATAATGAATTATTAATTAATATAAGATAATTTTAATATGTATATATATTTAAAATTAGATAATAATAGGGTTATAAAAAATAGGTTGGACAATTATTTAATACCCCCCAAATAATGATCATTTGACACACATAGATCCCAAACTTTACACTAGGTGTCCCCCCATACCAAAACATATATTAAAAAATATAGGTTCAAATATTATGAAAAAAAAATGTAGGAACTATTGCTCTTATTAGTAAGGATGATGAACACAATAACAATTTAATAACATTTGGATTTAGGTATTTTAGAAAGGATGATAAAATCTTTTAAAGGCACAAAAATGAAAATGTATATTTGTAGCACAAAACTATGAATCTACAATGTGTTCTCCTTCTACAATGTTTAACTCCATAACACATTTGTCATTGCTTCATGTTTTAAAAGAAGGGATTGTTAAACCTGTTTGTATATTGACAATGTGATATGACTATATAATGTTTTAAGAAAATATAGCTATCCATGAAAGGTGCATGAAATCTTGTTTTAATGGTAAACTCCTAATGATTTTTTTTAAAAATATAATCTTTTAGCAATAGGAACAATGCACACTCATGTAAGTCAAGATTCATATTTCATATGAAAATGTTTGGAATGCAAACTAATAAAAAACATGCATTGAAAATCATATATCACCTTGCAAGTAATTAAATTCATCTTGGTACATGTTAGAATCATAAGAATCATAGTAACACAATAAGACGTCAAAAAAACTGTGAACAATTTAAAATATTTGAGATTTATAAAATTGTGGACTTGTTTCAACTAAACGATGTGAAAGTTGATCAAAGTCCCATCATTTATTATTTTTAAAACAATGTCAAACAATTCAACAATTTTTTATAAATTTTTTGTGAAGATTCTCTAATCCTTCATTGTTACCCATCAATTTCCATTTCAAAATTTCTTCAATAACTTGTCTTCTTCATCACCTTCAACAACTTGTTTTTATTTTTCTTTTACATAGCCATATTTAATGGTATTACAATACATAGATCACATCTAAGCTCGATGGGATAACTTCAATCCACAATTTGGAAAAAATTATAATTTTTAAAACTAACTTCTTTTGCAATTTGAAATCTATATAGATCATAGGATTCTATGTGCGTTAACTTTTTCTTCATTGACATATTTTCTATGATTATTTTCTTTTGATTAAATTCTTGATTTGACTATCACTATTGATAACTTCTTAATTCAACTATACCTCACTTAAGAGGTCCATATGTTTTTTTAAACACTTTGTATGTATATCACATGAGCCTTTCTAAAAGGAAGTTTATAATCTAATAGAAACTTGGTGATCATTTTAAAGTATAATTGGATTGCACCAAATTACCCTACCTTCTTTTGTCATGTAAGGTTTTATCATTTTGAACTTTACATGACAAAATAACTCATACAACATGTATGTCATTAACCTAGCGCATATTGATGAAAAACATTGTGAAAACATGAGTGCTTCTAATTTTTTGTGCTAGATAAGGTCTTCAAAGTGGGGCTTCTTCAAATTCACACACAACTTTCACCTCGTGACATGACCTTCATTTTTTTATTAAATAAATTATAATTTAATACACAATTAACATCTATTTCACAATTAAAAAGGATGAATATAATCATCTTAGTCTTGCCTTTTTTTGGAAAAACTAACTTACATGAATTGGTCTTTTCCTAGTGCTATGACACCATTTGTTTTTCTCATCTTAGAAATTATTGAGCCATGCAAGACATTCTTAACGATCTTGCTTATTTTTTATTTAATGAACTTTATAAACAAAATTTGGAAATATTGTTCACAATTTTTTTAGTTGGTTAGGTCTTGAAGGAATCTTTTGTTATAGGGCTTTTTTTTTTTTGTTTTTATAAGCATCCTTTTCATTTGCAAAACACAAGAACATGTCACAAACCCTAATTATGTCTAATTATCTACACAAACATTGAATGGGAACAAAACATCATAATTAAAAAAATTATTGCAAGTTCCAACAACCCAAATGTTGTTGGGTTGGTCTTGGACAAAAACTATAGAACTTGAAAATTTGCATTTAATGACTTGTGATGCTATTTGATCTAAAACTCAACAATTGGCTTCCCAAACAAAAACCACATTTGAAAAAAAAAAAAAAAAAAAAAAAAAAAAAAAAAAAAAAAAAAAAAAACAAATAAAAGAAAAAAAAA
>Ga0116231_10006834_pt1 | contig 21386 bp, 11 predicted proteins | sample S1TSphgellanicum_2_FD_89695 | JGI IMG/M metagenome (GOLD analysis project Ga0116231, IMG submission 89695) | Host-associated microbial communities from peat moss isolated from Minnesota, USA - S1T2_Fd - Sphagnum magellanicum MG | ecosystem: Host-associated > Plants > Peat moss > Unclassified...
ATCCTCAATGATGCGTGCATCAGCCACAACAAGGCTTGCTGTCTTGAACACCTGCCAAGAAAAGATTTCCCATGTTCAGAAAACTCTAGAGTTCAAAAAACTTCAATACAAAATTCCAATAAGCTGGACCTTGAGATCTGGATTGTGTTGGGCGGTTATCAGGATTTTATTCTAAAGATGTTATTTTAGAGCTCGCTTTATACTAAATATACAATTAGTGGTAACTTTGCTTTCTGGTTGGGAAGTGTCTCTGTCTTCTTTACTTCTTATCATTCTTTTTGTTTATTTTTTAAAACTTTTTTAGCACCAACAAATTCATTCAAGCAAGACATCTTACAATGTCATGATGCGCCCATCCTCATGACAATTCTTTTAATCTTTTTAGCTTTTGGAAGTATTTTTGCAGGATACTTGACCAAAGTGTGACCTGTTAGCTTATAAGTCACTCTTGTGCAAAGCGGCTGTTGCTCACCTAACACAAAAAACATATATATTTCTTTTCGTGTTAGATGAACAACAATTGAAAATTGAATGTGGGCGAAATTCCCGCCAATGGCTGAGATGTTCAGTTGACTCTCTTTCCTTTGTAGGAGGTATGGCAGCCTTTGAGTTAGAAGCAAGCAAAAAAAGGGTGAGGAAAGAAGCCCTGATGAACCATCAGAAGTAAATAAGTGCAAGCTTTGCTGCCCGATAGTATCGGGTACTGACCACATTGAGGGATGGACCCTAGAGCAAAAGGCAGGAACGAGGGGTACTTGCAGTGCAAAATTTTGGTCTTGCACTGAACATCCAATGGACCATGGACTAAACGGCCACTGTCTAATAGGACTATGTCCAGGGGACCGCCCCGCAAAGTACATTTTGCGCCTATGGGCCACTATAACTATCCAATACACTCAAAACTGGAAGACTCCAGTAGGGCTCCCTTAAGGTAAATAGGAACAAACCAGTGTTGGGAGGTTCTCACTTTTTGGAACCTGGAACCAAAGGATAAGGGTATAGTATATGTATACCCTTGAACGATGGTTCTAAAAAATCATATAACTGGTTTGGACCCTTAACCAGGGCTCCAAAAAATCAAAGAACTGGGTCAAAGAACATACCCTAAACCACCAGTTCTTTTCATGTGAACCGCCATCCTTTGAAAATTTTCGAGAACCCAGATCCAGAGGTTCTTCTGAAAATATTAGAAGAACCTGAACTGGAGGTTCTGAGATTCTGAAGTTTTCAAAAAAACTGGCACCAGAGGTTCTTTGATTTCTAAACTTTTAAAGGAACCCAGAACCAAAGGTTTTTAACAAAATCAAAGAACTGCCTGACAGACCCCAGCAGTTATCAGGGCAGTTCTTAGGTGTCAAAACCATGCTTCTCCAAAATCAAAAGAACCAGTCCTGATATATAACCACGGTTCTCCTACAAATTGGGAAATTTAATCAGATGACTGCCCATACAGCCACAGGTTCACCACTGGTTCTTTCAGGAAAACCCCACTAGTTCTTTGAGGTTTTTCAAATAACCGGAACCAATTGTTCTTTGATTCTGATCCTTTTCCTGCCTCCCCAAAAACAGGAATTGAGAGTTCTTTGTAAAAATTACACAACATTGTTCTGGACTTCATGTCACAGATACATCTATGCCACTGTACTCAAAACTGTGCACAACCCCCACGGCCCCCCCTCTCTCATAGAAGAATGTTTAATAGTGCCATGTTTTGCATTTGCACATATTTTCCAATTAAAAGCATATGGTCAAGTATGGATTGCATGGAAGTGTCATAAACATTCCAACAAATCTAAATGTTGTGCAACTTGTATTGCCATGAATGCCATTTGCTGATTATATAATTGCTTCTTCTTCTTTTTTAAAGCTAAAATATAAATCTACATGCATCTCAAGTTATGTTCCACCAAACATAATGATAAAAATGTTAGAAGAAGTTTGTAAAACTCCCAGCTTGTACATTAATGCAAATGTATCAATACAACGAAATTGGCAAAGGGGACCAAACGAGATATATTGAGCCAATGTGTTTACTAAATGCTATTGGGACTATGGTCCTTTTTGAGGTACTTTTGTTGAAAAATCATTTTTTCATAAAGAGGAATTTTCAAATGAAATATTGCAACTTGTTATTTATTTTATTTATAGTTGCTATATAATATGTCACATTTTTTTGAAAATCAAATTTGAGTAGATATGAATTTTTAAAAGTGCATAAATTTTATCAAATTTTGTGTTTTATCTTGAAAAATGAACACAATTTCAAATTATACCATAATATATTAAAATGTTCAAGTTTTATTTTTTGTGTTATAAACTACAACTTTCTTTTAAACAATATATACATTGCATCACATTTACATGTTGTAAAGGATTCATGAACTTTAAACAAACCCTAATTTTTTATAAACACAAAATTGAAAAAAATATGAAAATTTGGATGCTTTTATATGTGTCTAGTAGTACCTTATTACTTTTTAAAAATTGAGCATCAAAAAAATTGTATTATAAAAACTAAGGTGCCCTTTGTGAAAGTAATATCATTGAATGAAATTATTAAACATCCTTTGTTTCAACCAAAAGCTAATAATGGAAGATTTTCTTAACACATTTTAGATTTCTCAATATCCATATTAGTGAGTAAGCACAACTTTCCATGATTAACATGCCATTAAAGTGGCACCACATAAAGATATGTAACAAAAATTGTAGAAAAGTTGACGTGTTGATGAGGATTTTGACTTGTTTGTACTTATTTGAACCCAAAGTTTAATAAACTTTGCAAATTCAAGCAAAAGTAATCAATGGGAACATGATTCATTTACTAAATTTCCTATTGAAAATGATACATATGAATTTGAACAAATATTGAAAGAAGACCTTACATATATTTTAATGCAAAACATTTAGAATCTTGAACAAATAATTGATGATGATAATCAATCTATAACAATTGTTCCAAGTCGAAAGGGATTTCAACCATTAGGGTTATTTCATGATATACATTCTGAATAATATAATTTTCCAACATTACTTTTTGGTCATGCAAGACCATCATTAACATGTTCATATCAAAAAAATAAATTTTTTAATTAACTATATATATATAATTTTTAAAACGGATTCATTTTATTAGGTCATACACTTATAACTAATGATGTTTCAAACAATGTAAATTTCAATAGGAATTAAAAATTTGACGTAGGCTATAAAGAATTAGGATGAATCAAAACATCTCCAAAGTATTTAGATTATTTATGTAAAAATGTTTTTGAAACGATTAGACAACTTGGACCTCTAACATTTTTTGTTACATTCACTACAAGTGTTAACAATTGGCCAATACTTAGTAATACACTTAAAGAATCATATGAATAACATGTTACTACAAATCAAACAAATAATAATGTTAATTATATTCTAAACATTAGAGAAGTTAGAATGATCATGTTACATGTACTCATTACTATGAACATAGAATGAATAGATTTCATATACTTTTGAAAGCCACAAACATGTTGTTTGGCAAAATAAACGATTTTTTTTCTCATTGAATTTCAAACATATGGATTACCCTATGATCATGGATTGTTATGGATAGAAATTGTTCCACGTTTTGGTGTTTCTTCAAATGAAGTTAATGAAAATTTTGTAAATAAATATTAAACAAAGGATGAAACAAATTTTAAAAGAAAATATTCGTAATGCACAAATTCATCATCATAGACGAATGTGTAGAAAAAATGTCAACCTATTTGTTGATTTCATTATTTTAAACATCCAATGAGATATACAAAAATATTATTGCTTTTAAAAGAAAAAAATTGCAAAACAATTGTGATTTCTTGTAGTGGGGACAATAAGTGGTACCGTGCTTGAAGACATCCAAATATAATTGAACCACTAAACTTGTTTAATTCCGCATTCTTATTCATCTTCATAAGGTCATTAGGTTATAGCCAAACTTAAAGAAAATTTAGGTTGCTTGTCATTCATTTACACAAATTGGAAAATATTGTTTGCCATAGCCCAATCAAGAAAACAACTTGTAGAATATGGATACATGAAATGTTCACATATCAAAAGAGAATGTTCAAACATGAACTTAAATATCTTAATGGATACACAATAAAAACATTATAGCTCGACATGTAAAAAAATCCAAATCATTTCAATCATGAATTATAAATCGTAGTTTTTTAAGTTGTCCAAATTGACCACCTTATCCACTTTGATTAATGACACATGCCCATTTCAATTAGAGGACTAAATGACATGTGTATATTTTTAGTGGGGAATTTTATTACAATGACCTATTTGATTATTTATCAAATTGAACATCTAGTCAAATTGAATAAAAAATAAACCACCTTGGTCAAAATGGTTAATGTGTTCTAATTAAATGGGACATTTTGTTTGGGTTGGACAAATCAAAATAACATGTTTAGTCAAAATGACCAATGTTTTTGAAGTCAAATTGGACATTTTACGTCAATTAAAATGTTAAATTAACTACTATCTTGGATAACAAACTATAAAAGAGGTTTTTATAAATTTTTGGAAAAATCTCTGAGAAATATTTTAAAAAGTTTCCATAAAGATCCATTAAAAAGTTGCATAAAGGTTTTTAGCATTTTTCCAATAATATGTTTGGATTTTTCTAAAAGTTTCTAAAAATATCATTGGAAGAATATGTTTGGAAATTTCTAAACGTTTTCCAAAAATATCATTGAAAGAATATGTTTGGAAGTTATAGAAGTTTTCAAAAATATCCATGAAAATTTAATTTTAGAAGTTTTTTTAAGAGATAAAACAATTAGAAGTTTATAGAAATTGGCAAAAGTTTATAGAAATCATGTTCAAGGAGAACTTTTAGAAAACATGATTGTTGAAAGTTTCTAGAAGACGTGGTTGGTGCAAGTCTCTAAGAGGTTATTTAATATAAACTTATAGAAAGTTTAAATAACGGAGCTTTGAAAAAGATTGATGATCTTTTCAAAGGTTCCATTGGATAATATAAGAATATATCATAAAGAGCATGACTCCTTAATCTTGCCAACACATTTGTTGTGGCTTTTGTACTTTTAGTTCATCTCATGTGTAAGTTGCGACATGCCTTGTTCAAGCAATAAAGTTATTTAATTATTATTCATTACCATTTTTTTTGTTTCCTAAATTTCATAGTTTTCTCCAAGTTGTGTTGTTGTCTTCTCATTGACAATTATTATTTAAGCTAAGTAGGTAAACCTAAGTAGATAGGTAACCAAGTTTTATTTACCTACCTAACTACATGCCTACCTACTACATAAGCTAGGTCAATAGCCTAGGTCTAGCTAGCTACATATTTAATTATTACCTAGTATAAGTAGATGTTAACTCATAGTAATTACTGTCACACGACAAAATAATCAAAAGGCATTTTTGAAATGGAAATGTTATTTGATGGTAGTACCGTCAATAAATTACCTTTAGGGTAAAATAATTTAATTGATTTTGAAATAGAATTCCAATAATAGAGTATTTGTTAATAGGTAAATCTCTTAGTCTAGCTAGGCTACAAGGCCTCCTAGTAATTATCTAATTTTCAATGGTAGGTTCATATTTACGATTTTTTATTTATTATGGGATGAAACCACTAAAATAATTAGTTTCTGCAAGATAAGGTTGTTTTAACAAGGATATCATATGGAGGAGAGTAGGATAAATATAAAAGCATAAGGGAACCCATGAGTGCTGGGAAACCATTTTTGGTTTCTTATTACCTTGGTTCAATACATCATTCTTTCATTAACATTATCATTCCTTATTCCTTTTAATTTTATCATTCCATGTGTGTGTGAAATGTGAAAAAAATGTTGTACTTGTGTGAAAAAGAAATATAATGAATTTTAGTTGAAAGTTTTGTCACATTTCTTTAAAATGTTTTTCCTAGTTTTTTGAATGCAAAAGAGAGCCTTTAGTATTAGTTTGATTAGAATAAAGTAGCAATACTAGGAAGGTAGCTACAAAAACAAAATAGTCAACTTGAAGGCAACATCTTTCATTGTAGTTACATTTTTATTCATTTAAAATCTTAAAATGTTTGCGGAAAATTAGTCACTAAACCATAGCTATAATAGAATGACAGCTACAATAGAGAGGTAGTTGTGACATTAAGGCAACCAATGGAAAATAATAATTATAAACGTGAAGGTAACAACTATAGACATGAAGAGAGTAGGTTTGCGATGAAGTTATATTTCATTGAGGTACTATCTAGGGATTGGAAGGTAATCACCTTCCATCCCCTTCATGTTTATCTTGGTTGTCATCATCAATCTTACTTTAATTTTTAATTTAACCTTTTTTTTCCTGATGATAGTTAGGTTGTCAATTTCATGATCTTCTAGTAAACCTAAATTAGTAAATAGTCTAGGACTATCTACTTACCTAGGCCTACCTAGTTACCTACTACTTAATTTAAACATGTAGTTTAGGTCTACCTACAACTGAAAGCACAAACAAATGAATCTTTTGGATTGTCACAATTGTAATTTTTTTGGATTATGTGTGAAATTACAAATGTAAAATCATATTCAACATTAATATAATTAGATTTTAAAATATCCATGAACCAATATACTTCAATGAAAATCATATTACAAAATATGGATGAATTAAAAAAAAAAATGGACTTGTAATGAATTTTTGAAATATCAACATTGTCTTTCTCATGACATAATAGGGTCAAAATTGAAATTAAAAATAGTGCCATACCAAATGAGGTGTGTAAAAGTGAAATACATCAAATGTTTATCAATACAAATAATTTTGATTTTAAAATTTAATTACAACAATATGTGTCATTTTATTCCTTGAAGATCCATTTCACATTCAAAATTCCAAGCTTTCACATGGATCTCTTGACTAGTGACATGTCTATGTATATCTACAAGTTGATTTACCAATATTTTAACCATAAACATAGGGGAATACACTTTGGATAACATAATTTGTTAAATGTTACATCGCGACAATTTAAACTAACGTAAAATTTGAATTTTCAAATCCCCTTTTTAAACCACCTAACTATGTTTTCACCCCTACCTAGGGTATTTGCAACCTATGGTGGCTAATTTTTAGCAGTTTAGGACTCCTGAGTGTGTACACATTATTAAACACAATTTGTGACTATTTTTTCAAAAAAAAATGAAGGTCATTGGATTTCTATCATTAGGGGAATATCGACCGCTCACAAAAGAGGCGGGATTTTCAAATCGTAATGGTTTTTGTCGCAATGGTCTTTGATCTTTTGATAGGCCTAGTCAAGGTATCGTCTCTCTTGTGTCCAACAACTTGTCATGCATTTTGATGCACCTAGTGTCAAAGCTACAAATCATGTGGGACCCTTGCTCACATTCATGTGTCATTAGATACAATACATACCACTTGAGTGTATTGTAAAAACAAATCATTGACAAGCTAATGTGGTGATAACAAATGGAGGGCATTGAATTTCTAGGGCATTAAAATTGATTTCTAGTATAAGGTTTAACATCTCCAAAAAGCTTGGTTCAACCGGTAGTGGGAAGTCTGATCTTTTGAAAAAGGTCAAGTTAAAAGGTGAAGAACATTGTGTTAGAATAGTGAAGGTTGGATTTGTGCTTCCCTTGTATGCATAAGTTTCTGAACTTGGAGACAGAGGCGTAATATCACAAACACAATTTGTTGACCATTATGGCTTGTGTTCTGAAAGGCTTAGCCCAAAACCAATTAGGGTTCCTATAGACATAATTTTAAAAAAGGTTTGTACAATTTTTGGACCCATTGTGAATAGGAATGGGTACAACTATATGCATAACAAACACCCTGATTTTATTCCCAAGGTAAAGACCTTGTGGATGATAGCCCACCAGAAACCATATTTGCTTACATCAAGATTGATTCCATTAGGCATGGTTCGAAGGTTAATGTTTGAAAGGTCCATGGGAAGAACATGAATCGGGCACTTTATGCAAAGTGGACCAACAATGAACAACATTGGTGTAAAACAAGAATAGAACAAATCGAATTCTTGAGTGACGAGGATGAAGGAGAAATGTCACTTGAGTACAAAGTATAAAAAGATTTTGGTCTAGTTCATGTGAATGTTTTTGGTAAGTTTTTGTGGTTTGTTATTCATTTGTTGCAAATTTTGTTCTTGTAATTTATTTGTTTATCATCTTTGAGCTTGTCACATTGTGAAAGATGCACTATTTGTTTTCTTCAAGTTGTCTTTTGTAGGGTTTTGGTTATTTTCTTTGTTGCAAATGTGGATGAGTTGGAAAACTACATTGCCTAGAGTGAGACTACATTACATCAAGCTCAAGAATGTTTGGCAATGGTTACTTTTTAAAAGCAAAAAGTTTTTATGGCTACCATGAAAGCTTACAATCAAATGGAGGATTGAAACAATCACCACCATGAAAAAGAGCAAGCACTACAAAAAAATTGTTTGTTCAAGTTGAACAAGAGGATGTGAAAATAAATGGGGTCTATTGACAAAAAATAGACACACAGAAAGGAGTGGTTGATTATCTTCAATCCCTTATTGAAAGTGGCAAGTCTACATATTAAGTAATGAATAAAGTATCCAAAGGGGTGGGTTCCAATCAACATAGTTTGGAACATAAGGTTGTTGTTTCAAAGAGACATGATGTTGCAGTTGCACTTTTGGATAAACTGCAAAAAGGTTTAGGGTTAATTAGGATGATTATGCTGCCACTAAACATTGTTGAAGAAAACAATGTTGATGCACAAGCTTACATATGGGTTGAATGTTGTCCTTTTTGTAGGTTGGGTTTTGAACCTTTTATGGGCTGGACAAATAGCTTTTTGGAAACATGTGTATCATGTTTGGTGTGCGCATGCTCATTTTTCATTATCCTTTAAATGTATTGATATTTTGTGTCGGGAAGATATGCATGAAAGATAGTGGGTTGCTATTGATATCCAAAAGCCCAAAAGTGAGCTTTCATTTCCACAATACCAACAAACTCCCAAATCTCAAATTGGCAAGGTATGCATATATTTCTTACTTGTAACTTTTCTGCCTACTTTTCTTTTGTTTTTCAATTACATGAAGTTTAGATTTCAAGGTTTTTGTTCATAATATTTATAAAGCCATGAAGTCCTCGATTCAAAATATAGTTATGGCACTATGCAATTTAGTAATATTAATTACTTAAATATTGGGATTTTGTAGTAGCAATGCGTTGTAGTTATTCCAAAGTTGTTTTGAAATTCAATGTCCTTGACTACTGTTGTACAATCCCAAATGAATGTGTTCCATGTACCTTAGGTCTTCCTTGCACATGATCAAAATACATACAACTATTTTAATTTTCTTTAAATCTCTAGCTAGTATGCATTTAAAATCTCCATAAGTACACATAAGTTCTAAGTGATTGTATAGTTGTACACAATTTAATCTTAAGCGGTGTATCACATGTACATATAAGTCCTTTAAATGAGAGGTATGTATACACAAAAGTTTTATTTGAATAAACTATATCCACATTTTAACTCCTAATTGAATGAAAATTGTGTACATAATAGTTGTTTAAGTGAGTGAATTGTGTATGTAATAGTCCTTTAAGTGAGTGAACTATGTACATAACAATCCTTTAAATGAACATTATGTTTATGCAAAAGTCCTCAATGAGTGTGTTTTGTACATCAAAGTACTTCAATTGAATGTTATGTGCTCATAATAGTCCTTTGTGGTGTTTTATGTACACATAAGTGCTTTAATGGATTTTTGTGCGTACACAATAGTCCCATGCATGTGTGTCTTCTATATTTATAACTCTCAAGTGCATGACATCTTGTGTACACAAAGAAACCTATTTGTGCGTCCATTTTGTACTGATTTTATGACAAATGAACTATTGTTGTTTTTGGTAGCTACAAATGTAGGATGATGCAAATATGCACAATTGTTTTTTTTATTAAAGAATGTTTTGATTCATAGTCAAAAACTTTAGGTTCAATTAGAATTCAATTTTGGGGTCATCATGATTGAATAGTTTGATCCAAAAAGTTTTATTTTTTATGTGTTCTGCATTTATGTGACATGTTGTGGTTATGTTTTGGCAAGGCATAGGGGGATGAGGCTTGAGTGTGCATTAATCAACTTATCAAGAATTCATGTTTCACAATTCTTGGGCACAACCTCACATCTTTTTCCATGTTGTGTACATTGGACATCTGATGTTAGTCCAAGTGTTAGTAGCATCCACACAATCAAATCTCAACCAACTACTATTCAAATGATGCTTCCTAAAGTTACATACCAATCCAAAACAAAACCAAGGTATGTAAGTTGTTAAACCGGCCACCATGGCAACTAAGGATATTGTAGTTGCTACTATGCATGTAGAACATGGTCAAAAACTTGTGGATGTAAGTAAAGAGTTGATAGTGGATGAAATAACCAATGGAAGTGAAAATGAAGGTGAAGAAAATTTAGAACCATTGGCAAGTACCAATTCTAGATTATTAAAAGAATGTGAACAACTTCACTATAGGAAAAGAAAGGCAATGGTTGAGGATGATAGAAACTTGAATGGCAATTTCAAATAGCTTCCTTCAAAGAAAAAAATTTCTAGTACCCTAAAGCAAAAAGGTAGTAAGGAGAAGCATGAGAATTATAAGACATTTGGATTGCCTAACAATAAGAGGGCAGGTCGAGCACCAAAAGTTCTTGTCCATGATAGAATATCATCTGCAAAGATAACTAGGCAAGCTACACATGCACAAAAGAGTAGAGGTTATTTAGGTGTTAAATATGTCAAAGAAATCATTAGTCAACCGATTATAGAAGGCAAATCTAACCTAGGACTTTGAGCTAACATTTCAAGGACAAAATGTAGGTTTCAAAGGAGAATAATGTTACCCAAATTTGGTAATAAGTAATTTAATAACTTGATAGTGTAAGTAGGTTGTTAAACCTAATAGGTGTCCTAACCTGTTATTTAACCTAACCTACGATATTAACTTAACCAGATATTAAACCTAATAGGTAATGACTAGGTTAAGAAGACAAGTTGACATTTTAATCAACAGGTAATATGTAGAACTTGTACTTGACAAAATAAGTAGTTGGACATGTAGTTAAGCAAGGTGTATTTTTTGAAAATTTGAACTATTAGTCCATGTATTAGCTATTGACTATTTATAATGGTTAATTATGATTTTTTAATTTTTAAATGGCTAGCATAAGACTAAAAGGACATACCTATTGACTGACTTTTGGATTTCATTCATGATTATGTGTTTCATTCTTGAATTATGGAACATGTATCATTTTTGTTTCAACCTATTTCCTTTAAGCTTCAATAATATGTACACATGTTAAGTTAGGATTTGTAGTAGTTTAAGTTTTATTTTGTGTGTTGTATGTACTTGTTGTTGTTTTAGGAACCTATTGTTCAAAAATCTAGAGGTAAATTAACCTTAATGGGAATAGAAAAAACCCGTTAACACTAACATCCAATGAAAACATGTGAAGCAAAAACTTGGCCTTGAACAATACTCCATGTGTTAATATTTCATCAACAACAAAATTTAGCATATGGCAAAACCATATTTTGTGCCTAATACAATAATGAAATTATCACCAAATATTCACATGGTATGTCACGGGGTGTTGTAGTCAATTGGTGGACAAAAATTCCAAGTGAGTGTATCAAGTGTACATACAAGTCCTTGTAATGAAGGTTATGTTTGCACATAAGTCCTTGAAGCATGCACAATGTTTACACACAAGTCATAAGTGAGTATTTTGTGTACACAAAAGTCCAAGTTAATGTTTTAAGTATATAAAGTCTTGTACAAGTGTGTCTTGTCTACTTGGAAATCCCTTAGATACATATATGGTGAGAACTATCTTTGATAAAATACTTACTATGGCAAAGAATTCCCTTAAGCACCACTAAAACGGTGACTAAATCCTATGATATAATTTGATTGAATGCTAACCAATTAAGCACATTCCACTTGAGATAATAAATTAAGCTTCAACACATCCAACATAAATAGGATAATTATCTTATACTGTAACCAATTATACAATTCAAGTCTCCTTGTTCTCATTCGTAATTGATGTGCTCCCGAGTCCCTAGTTAAACCCAAGTTGGGTCTAAGCTCCTTTCACAACGGAGTTGTGAGGAACTTGGGGCACGCTCCCAGCTCTCACCATTAAAAAGGGTAGAGGGGCGTGCTGAAGCTTTGGGATTGGACTAGGAAGAGGGATAAACTATTCACGTACTTGAATCTTGCATCAAACCAACCAATAAGTTGGTTAGTTCACATTCTAGAGCACCTTTGGTGCTAGGACAAGCCACGGGCAACTCTGGACTCACTTGATTCACCATGGCCTAGACTCGGGGGAAGCCACCACCTTCCCCCATATAGTATACTCTGTGCTTCTCCACAGCACCCACATCCGAATGGCTTTTTGTCCCGGGACTCCCAAAGAAGAATCCCGAAACTATCCTAATTTGGACTCTCGAGACTTTGCACGATCATAACTCTTTGCTCAGACCTGCAATTGGGATGAGGTCTGAAGAAAGTTGTACCTCTCCTCAAGAGATTTTCAATGGTGTGTTGCATTCCACCTGCACACACCGGGGTCGGGTTGATTCCCGATTTTTAACGGTCAAGAGTCAAATTGCCAATTTGACTCCCGACCTTTCTTTTGGCCATAACTTGTGCTGCAGATGTTCAAATGGTCCATTCAAGGCCATTTTCGACATTTACACTTCAATAGTTTTTCAATGATATGAAGAACACCCCAATGCAACGTGTTTTGTCCCCTGCAATCGAACTCTGAAGTTTGAAGAGTCCCGTAGGACTCCCAAGTCCCAATTTCGGGAGTGTGAATTTCATCCTCACACTTCCCCAAACGTGGGGTTGCGACAATAACCAAGTAGAAAACCTCAAGTACATATTGGAAGGAAATTAAAACTTATTTGTAAAATAACATCAAAATTCTTGAATAATGGATCATGAACATTCCATTTGCAATAGTATATAATTAGGCTTCAACACATCCAATAACTATTGAGCAATTTTTTTTTTTTGCTAACCAACTTTCCAGCTCAAGTTTTCTTGTTCAAGTTCACAACCAAGCATAAAAGAATATTAGTTGTCTTCTACTAACTAGTTGTAAATAGTTCAATCAATTTGTTGTAATCAATACCCAAATGGAGAATAGTTCAAGGCAAATCAAAATTAGCTTACACAATGGCATTTATTTATGGAACAATGGCTAAGCATTCCACTTTAAACAATGTAATTAGGTTTCAACACATTCAACATAAAGACGATAATTGTGTTCTGCTCACCAATTTCATAACTTTCATCAAATCTTTTTATTCTAGTTCACAACCAAATACAAAAAAAAATCAACTTTGTTTTATGTTAACCATTTTTATTTAAGTAGTTCAATCACCTTAGTATAGTCCATAAGCAAGTGCAGAACAATTCATGGTCATACTTGGAATAATGGCTAAACATTGGAAATTTTAAACATTTTAATTAGGTTTCAACACATCCAATCGAAAGACGATAATTGTCTTAGATGTTCACCAATTTTGGAACTCTAATCAAGTCTTCTTATTTAGGTTCACAACCAAGTACAAAAAAAACCTCAGGTTGTCTTTTGCTAACTAGTTCTATTTAAATAGCATGATCAATTTATTATAGTCCATAACCAAGATAGTTCATAGTCATATTTAGAAGAATGGCTAAACATTGGAAACTTTAAACATTTTAATTAGGTTTTAACACGTCTAATAGAAAGAAAATAATTGTTTTAGATGTTCATTAGTTTTGGAACTCTAATCAAGTCTTGTTGTTATGGTTCACAACCAAGTACAAAACAAACATCACTTGTTTTTTGCTAACAAGTTTTATATTTAAGTGGTTCGATTAGCTCCTTCTAGTCCATAACCAAGTGCAAAATAACCCATGGCAAATCATTGATTTTTGGAATAATGGTTGAACATTGGAAACTTAAAACATTATAATTACGTTCAACACATCTAACAAACAGAGGATAATTGTCTCTTGCTCACGAGTTTCATAACATATATTAAATCTTTTTGTTATGATTCACAACCAAGTACCAAAAAAACATCAGCTATTTTCAACTAACTAGTTCTAATTAAGCATCTCATTTAACATAATCAAATGCTTAATAGCTCATGGCAAATCATAGTTTTCTAAAATGGTTGAACATTGGAAACTTTAAAACATTTAAATTAGGTTTCAATGCATCCAATAGATAAAAGATAATTGTTTTAAATGTTCATCACTTTTGGAGCTCTAATAAAGTCTCTGTTCTAGTTCACAACCAAGTGTAAGAAAAAACATCAGTTGTCTCTTGTTAACTAGTTCAATTTAAGTAATTCAATCCACTCCTTCTAGTCCATAACTAAATGTTGAACAATTCATGTGGCAGATCATTCATTTTTGGAATATTGGTAATTGAATATTGGAAACTTAAAACATTGTAATTAAGTTTCAACACATCCAACATAAAGAGGATAATTGTCTTCTATTCACCAATTTCACAACTTACATGAAATATTCTTGTTTTGGTTCATAACGAAGTACAAGAAACAACATCAGTTGTCTTTTGCTAACAAATTCTAATTAAACATCTCATTTAACATAACCAAATGTAGAACAACTCATGCCAAATCATTGATTTCTAGAATGGAAAAACATTGGAAACTTTAAAACATTTTAATTAGGATTCAACACATCCAAAAAAAAAAAGGTAATTCTATTTTGCTCACTAGTTTTATAACTTTCATAAAATATTCTTGTTTTGGTTCACAACCAAGTACAAAAAAAACATCAATTTGTCTTCCGTTAACCAATTATATTTAAGTAACACAATCAACTTCTAATCCATAACCAAGCGTAAAACAACTCATGTGGCAAATCATTCATTTCTAAACTAATGGTAATTGAATACTAAAATCTTTAAACATTGTAATTAAGTTTCAACACATCCAATAGAAACATGATAATTTTCTTATGATCAAGTCTTCTTGTTCTGATTCACAACCAACTATAGAAAGACATTAGTTGTCTTTTGTTAACAAGTTTTAAGTAGTTCAATCAGCTTCTTCTAGTCCATAACCAAACATAGAATAACTTAAGCCAAATGATTCGTTTATGGAATAATGGCTCAACATATTGGAAACTTGAAACATTATAATTAAATTTCAACACATCCAACATAAAAGAGGATAATTGTATTATGTTAATTAGTTTTGTAGCTTTCATAAAATCTCCTTGTTCTGGTTCATAACCAATTACAAAAAAAACATCAATTGTCTTCTATTGACCAATTCTAAAAGGGTGTAAGTACAATTGGGTGGCACCACTAAAAATGTCACGCCTTCATTTTTATAGGGCCCATCAAACTTTGGAAAAATATAAGAAACACATAAAGAAAGCTTTTTAGTAAATTTTTTGTTGAATACATTAACGAGGTTGTATAGATTTTTGAAACTTTAACAATGTCAAAAATATTTTGAATTTTCATGTTCCTATTCACTACATTCACACAAGTTTCAAGAATGTCACAATCATTGTTTTCCTTGGATTTTTTAGTTAGGAACATTTTTCAAACAAGGTTTGGGGTTTTTCTTTCATGGATATAATTTTCTAAGGTACTTTAAATGGTATTCTATTTGAAATTTTCACTGGGTAATTATTTGAGTAGGTATGATTTAATTATGAATTTCCAAAGTTTAGGAACTTGATTCTTGAAGGGGTCACATCAATAAGGGATGTAAATTTGTAATGATTTCCACCTTTTTTATTGTAATAAAAACTTCAAGCCATATACTTTGGCATGTAATAAATAAACACGAGAAAAAATATATATAATTATGAAATAAATTAAAGAAAAGGACCCATGAATATTATTTGGCGAATTTTTATTCTTTGACCATTACTTGAAGTTGTTCCTAGTGGGTCCACCCAATTGTACTTACACCCAAGTAACCCAGTCAACTTTTTTAAATCCATAACCAAATGCAAAACAACTCAAGGCAAATCAAAATAAAATTATATAATGGCATTCAAAGAATGGTTGAGGATTTCACTAAATAAACAATGTAATTAGGTTTCAACACATTCAACAAAAGAGGATAAATTTTGCTTTCTACTAACTAGTTTTGCAACTATGATCAAGTTCTCTTGTGATGATTCACAATCGAATATAAAAATGGCATCATAATTGTCTTTTGTTTTAACTTGTTCCAAATAGTTCAATCAAATTGTAGTACTCCCTAACCACATGTAAAACATCTGAAGGCAAATTGAAATTAACTTGTACAAAAAGATTAATTTTTAGAATAATGGATGAACATTGGAAACCTTAAACACTATAATTAGATTTCAACACATTCAATAGAAAGAGGATAATCGTTTTATGGTGACCAATTTCATAGCTTTGATCATGAAGTTTTCTTGTTTTGGTTCACTATTGAGTATAAAAAAGATCAACAATGTATTGGAAGGTGAATGAAAGCTTACTTGTTAAACATTGACATCCAAATGGTTGAACATCCCATTTCCAATAGTAAATAATTAGGCTTGAACACATGTCTAATAGATGTTGAACAAAATTGTTTTATGCTAACCATGAACTTTCTAATTCAAGTTTTCTTGTTTTGGTTCACAACCAAGTACAAAAAAACTTAACCTGTTCCAATAAGCAAGGTCAAAATTAACTTATATAATGGAGTCAAAACTTTGGAATAATGGCTGAACATTCCACTTTAAACAATGTAAATTAGTTTTCAACACATTCAATAGAAATAGGATAATTGTTTTGTGTTGACCAATTTTGAAGCGAATCAAATCTTCTTGCTTTGATTCAACACCAAGTAAGTTTCAAGTAATTCCCATATTCTTTGTAAAATTATGCCTCATTCCTCAAGTATTCAAGGCAATTTTATGTATTGTCCATAGGAACATTATGTACTAAATTAATATTAATATCACTTACATGTGAGTTCCAATAATGATGAACACCCTTCAATGGTTCATGCAATCCCATTCATATACACTCATATTCGTTACCTACAACAATCCATAATGAAGTTCTAATGTGAAAAATATGAAGGTCCTTGGCATCAGCAAAAGAACTTGATGCACATACACGATCTTCTTTAAATATGTTAAATCGTCCTTGAGCTTCATGTCAAAAGCAATTTAAACACAACCTATGAGTAATGACCTAATCAAGTGTATCTTTTTCTCTTTTCAAAACCAATTTGGAATCAAGTGAACTTGTAATCATGGGTTCCTCGTGAATCACCAGAAGATTTTCAACCTTCATAGCATTCAACTTTTTAACATATCAAGAATGTACATATGAAAGTTAGGTCACACAAAAAATAACAAGTGGCTCGAACAATTACCAATTACAAGTAGATTTTCATCTCCACTTCATTCATGATCCTCACGTGTGGCGATGACAAAATTGATACCACTTAATGTGTCTTTACTCATTTCATGAACACCATCATTGCCATTAATTATGTGGTCTCTAGGTGGCATTAGAAACTTTGTAACACGAACCACGTTACATAAGATGTATACCACATGAAAATCTTTAAGCAAAACAAATCTTCTATCATTACTACCCCACCTCTGATAACACAACCCTGCAACAACATCATCACCTATAGCAAAAGATGTGCCCCACTTGTCAATGAATTCCTTTCTTATAGTATGCATGGGTTTTATACAACAAACAACCCAAAAATCAACACCTTCTAAGTTTCCAATTTGAGCATTCACTGCAAAGTTATCACCAATTTCCAAGGTAGTTGTTAATGCATTCCAATCTACACTATAATTCCACCTTCCATCCCAACAATCATACATTGCATTTCGAATTGACCTTGTGTCCACAAGTTGTAGGATCTTTGGTACCCAATGACCTATCCACTGTAGATTTTGGCAATCAACCCACTTTCTATCAAAGTAGAAAGTATAAAAACAAGGTAAATCTTTCACCATCAAAGTAGTCAAGTTATTTCTGTTTGTAGCCAAAATGGAATGTAATTTCATTGTACCTTTAATGTTATCACAACTAAATGTGAGGATTTCATGGGTACCTTTTCCTCTTTCATCAACTAGAATATCTTTCGTAAAGGCCTTCTTGCATTTGAGTATGATGCTTCTAGTCCCTTTGACAAATGTTTATGTTAAAATTGAACAACTTCCTTTGCATTTTGAAGTTTGCCACCATTAGCATCAAGTTGTTCCTTTCGAATGTGTCTTTTGATGACAACACCAGCACCATCATGCGGACCCTTTCCATGTCCACTGCTAAAGAAATTCCATGTTGTCTTACAACCATTAGTCATGTTTGGGTATTTACTCACAAAAAACTAGGGTTTTGTGCTTTTGAATTGGGAAGCACACCCATTAGACCAAACCCAATGGGATGTTGGGGCGTAATCATTCTAGACCATGTGGCTCTTATGTAATTTGAAACAATGTTGAACAAATTTAAAGTCATGTTTCTGATCATCTAAAATGTAGAAATGGTACTCTATAAGAATCAAATAATCTTTGTCAAATGGATTGGGATGAAAATTATGGCGATAAATAATGTGTACCAATATGTTGATCTAATAGCTAGATGCCAGTGTGTAAACTGCACTTCATTTTGCACTTCAAGTGAATAGTTTTCAGCAAAGTCCATAATAAAAACAACTGTGTTTTTGGGGAAGGAGAAAAAATAAGCTTTGAATTGCTTATTTTTCCACCTTGATACAAAATTATGCTTGACAAAATTTTGTAGCTTGGGTTTGAAATACTCAATGGATTTTTCATTATTGCTCTTCTTGTAAACAAAGGTTAGTTTTTTCAAAGGATGCTCAGCCTTTGACATTGTAGTCTCCATAGCAAATCTTTTCAACTCAATCACAGTCATATTAGAACCATTGCATTCTACTAGACATAATGGAAATTTTTTAATGCCGCCATCACCACACTGTCCATACAAACATTTCTTGTGATGCCATTCATCTTCATCTTTTTTGAGGCAAACTAGTATCTGCCATCATGCTTATGTTTGGGTATATAGAAGACATAACATTACAAGAGAATTGGTTTGCATTCCTTAAATAGACATATGGGCAAGTGTAATTGCATTTTCTAATTCCATGGAGTTCAGATGTTACCTTCATGTTATTTAAGCCAAGTCAAAGTTGGTCAATTTCAACATGGTATATGCAATAAGTACTCCTCTCCTTCATTTTCTTCACATAAAAGGGTTTTAAACTTACAAATTTCCATTGTCCAATAATGGCTATTAGATTGGCTTCCTTGAATCGAAGAAGACTTTGTAAATAAACAAATGAAGACCATTAAATTAAACAGATCGTACATGTGGATGTTTATTATGATAATGAACTTCTCATCATATACTCAATTTTCACCAAATACTTTTGTTGGTTTATTTAAGAATAGTGGATTTCTATAGCAAATTCAATCACTATTACTTCATTATAAGGACAGTTGGCAAACATTTGTATAATTAAGTAGTACTACATCATTGTAGTACTACTTATGTTATACATTTAGGAGATGTTACCACATCCATTATGGACTTACATGTACAATTAAGTACCGTTGCAACACTTTAATTGGGCTTTTGTAGTACACAACTACATTGATTTACAATTATTTACATACTAGTCAATCATAGTACACAAACTTGCACAATTTACACCAAATAGTGTTTGCATAGTCCACAAAAGTCATGGATGAATGGAAACAATTACATAGTAAGTATGTTAGTTTTCCTACAACTTCCCAAGTTGGAAAATCTTCCATAACTCTTTTGTTGCTAGTCCACAACAATATCATATGTGTACTTGATTAAGGAGCATTGAAACGCAATAAAATCAAAACAAGATGAATGATAAGGTACACCATAGCTTGCAACTACCCCTTACTTACCTATTTACCAGCCTATTTACTAATTACCTAACTTTTTCACTTGCCTACATAAATAATGATGTGTAACAGACATGTGAAATAAAAAACTTGACAAAAAAATCACCTTTTTTCAAGTGCGATCCATTAGTAAATACATGATTTATCATTATGAAGGTGAAAGGTTCAATTATTTATACTTGTAACCTATGTGCATGCCTAAAGGACTAGGGTAGGTTGGTTAAACTAAGGTACATGTAGGTTAAATTACGTAAGTTAGGTTAGGTTAGGCTTACCACCTACCTAGCCACGTGCCTTTTTACAACCTACTTAAAACTATTTACTATCTACCTATTTAAAAAATATTTTAAAAAAATCATTTAAAAATGATTTCAATAATAGAAATTCAATTAGTCAAACAATCCATTATCTACCAATCAAAATTACCAATAAAAAAAACCACATGAATCATAATGGTGGATCCAAATTGACTTGTCCATGTTGATAAGGTTGTTTTTTGTAGACCTATTATGAGCTTATCGATGCTTCCATGTGTGGTGATTATGAATTTTAGTAATCATCCTAATACCACTAGGGGTCTATTATCGCTTTTTTTAACCATTGAACACTTGTTTCACTACTAGGAAATGCGTCCTAGTTCACTATAGGTTTCACTAGGATTTTGAGTGAATTTGGACATTTTCACCCAATGAAATTGTTTAACCCCCTAGTCAACAGGGACTAGTTGCTACGGACAATGACTTGTTTCACTAGTACCTAGTGAAACGAGGTTATTCTCAAGTGAAATATAAATTTACCAAACCATTCACTTGTTAGTTAATTAACTAACCAGTATGAAAATTAATTAAATTTTAATTATTTAATATAGAATATTATTGATAATTTCATGAATTTTAAAGCTTATTATTTATTGACATGTGTCACTACCTACACTAAGTTAAAAACTTAGCCTGGGTAAATAGGTATGCCATGTAATCAACCTAGGCACCTAGCCTAGGAATTCGATAAGAAAATATTCAGTCAACATACCATTGTTGACCACACATAACACCACCCATGAGGTTTGATCCCTTGACCTTTGGAATGGGGGCAAACATCTTTACCATCAAGCCACCAGACTTGTTGTGATAATATATTACATTACATTTTATTTATCAAATACTTCATTTTAAACATTACAAAAACATAAACTTTGAAAATTCATATTTTATTGAAATTTTGTTCAAATGAAATGATTCGAATTTATTTATTTATTTATAAAATTCAATAATGTACATAATTACATTTATTTCCTTTTGAAAGTTTAAAATCATTTGAACAAAAAAAAAGTTGAATATCATTATTCAATAACATTTCAATGA
>Ga0116231_10006835_pt1 | contig 21385 bp, 18 predicted proteins | sample S1TSphgellanicum_2_FD_89695 | JGI IMG/M metagenome (GOLD analysis project Ga0116231, IMG submission 89695) | Host-associated microbial communities from peat moss isolated from Minnesota, USA - S1T2_Fd - Sphagnum magellanicum MG | ecosystem: Host-associated > Plants > Peat moss > Unclassified...
AAAAAAACAGAAGCAAAAAAAAAAAAAGATAAAAAATTTGGGAAAGAAAAAAAGACAACCCAAAAAAAAGAAAAGGAAAAATGATGAGAAAAAAACACGATGATGATGATGAAGAAGATGCTGCGGACGATGCTGATGAATGGGAGAGAGGAATGATATGGTAAGGCAAAACCCTCGACCATCCATCGGTCTGTCCATCCATCCACCCACCGGGGCTTTTCTAACCTTGATGGGGTTTTATCTGGGTTTTATTGAGTGTAATGACCATTCTAGGATTTTATTTCTTGGGAGCCCCCCACCCCCCAAAAGAGAAAACACAAAACAAAACAATGCTGCGAGCATTTCAGAGAATGAAAATGCTCGTCATTGTTGTGCCCTGTGGGCGTTTCGTGTTTCAAAATGTGCTGCAAGTTTTTTTTTTTATGCTCTGCAATGCAACGACAATACTACGTGCGCTCCGAAAATTATACTCGAAAAAAAATCCGAGGAGGTCTTTTTATTCTTTTGAAACCTCCTTGAAGACTATTGGATGGAAGATTAGATGAGGGATGAACAGACAGACGGACAGACGCAAGCAACCGTGTAAGTGTCTCAATGATTGATGAATTTTGAAAGAGAGAGTTGTTAGGGGATTCCATAGGTGCAAAATTATTTCTTTTGTTCGATATGCGTTTTTGGTGTTTTTCTCACAACAATTATTATTATTATTATTGGGGTTCTTTTTCAAAAGAAATTATATATATGTATATATATATGTAATTTTATTTATTTATTTATCTTTCTGGAAATGGAAGAACTGATTTCTTGGGTGCTTTTTGGCTGTTTTCAATGATCCTATTTTTATGTGTAAAATTGTGTAAATTAATTTTATGGTGTGTAAAACAATGGAAGTGTAAAAATAGATACACTTATGTGGTTTTACATGGCTATGTAAAATAATGTAATTGTAAAATAAAAATAAAATAATGTGATTTCTACTTGGGGAGGGGGGTATTTCATAATCTTATTATTATTATTATTCTTATTATGATAAGCAAATCAAATGGCCCATTGCAAAAAAAAAAAAAAAAAAAAAAAAAATTTTAAAAACATTTTTGTTTTTTGATGCACAATAATTAATTAATTAAATTAATTAATATGAATCACAATAAGTATGTGAGCTTTTGTAAAAACTTAGGCCAAAAATAGTAATGAAAAAAATTAGAAATAAAAGTTTTAGTTCAAAGAAAATGAGGTGGGGACAAAATGTGTATTCAAGATATTCCTTAGAATAGTATTTAACATAATCCCATTTTAGTAGAAAATGTTAATGTTTGGAAAATATCAAAATATCATGATTTTTTTTTGGATGAATGGCCAATGAAAGTGGAATGTTTGAAAAACAAATAAAAATAAATAGAGCTTTGGGATGCACCCACAACTAATTTATATGGATTTGTAAGAAGGTATGCTCATTAAAGCATATATACTATATACACTTGCACACCCCCCAAAACGTTTACGGTCGTGTAATTGTATTTGATAAATATTTACACTAGTCTCGTGTAAATATGAAAATAATATTTATACACCACAACAATATATAAATGTAAAATATATTGTGTGAAATCTAATTTCCTTTGCAAATTTGATTTTTTTTCTTGAATTTTTAATAACAAAAATGACTCAAAATTCAATAACTCTCACACCATAGGATGAAAAATTACAAAATCACTTTGAAGTACATGTACTCATTGAGGGCTTTCAAGTAGGGTGAAAATCGGATCCTCGAATTGCCTAAAATTTTAATTTTTAAAATTATGATTGAATTTTCAATGATAAACATATTCATAATTCAATAAATACATCTACTATAGAGTATAAATCACTTCAATGCACCCTTACTCATAGAGGGCTTGCCAATGGTACCAAGGACACAACGGAGGTTGTGGTTTGGGAAATCTCTCAACATGACAAAACAAACTACACAAACAAAAACTACCTTCATCAATAGTGCCATATATAGTGTTTCACACAACATATATAAATCTAATGACATGGGTGTAAGGCGGTGTCCAACACTTTAGGGTTTAATATTTCTGGGTCAAGTTTCCTTAAAGCAAATCCTCATATTTATTTATTTATTTATTTTTGCTGGGAAAAATTAAAAGTTGGGCTGGGTTTCTTTTTTATGTTGTGGGTTTTTAAAACTCTTGTAAATTTGGTGTTTCACACAAATATAAATACAAATATGATGATTATATATATATATATATATATATATATATATATATAAGTTATTTTGGTTTAGGGTTTAAGGTTTTTGACACTCAATAGGGTTTGATTTTTGGGGTGTTGATTTTCCCTTAAATAATAAAATTTTCTTTTTTGTTTTCTTGGTAAAACTAAAAGATTTCTGGGGGTGGATTTTTTACTTTTTTACTTTTTTGAATCCTTAGAGAAATTTCCAAATAAAAGTAAGTGAAGAAAATTCTTTGGATTTCTTTAACCATGGTTAAGTTTAACTTCTTGGTCACATAAAAGTCCATTTTCACACTCCAGAGACATCATCATTAATCATGATGATCAGAGTTGTTAGAAGTAAGAGTCTACTACACCCGTGTTGTGCGGGTATTTGAATCGACGGTTTTGGTTCTTAAAAGTTTTCGGAATCAAAGAACCACCGGTTTTGGTTTTTTTGTGAGGGGAAAAAAAAATTCAGAATTAGAGAACCTCCGGTTATGGGTATTTCAGAAACATCAAAGAAACGGCAGTTTTCATGAAAGAACTGGCGGTTAGAAAGGTGGGTTTTTGGAAATTTTCAAAAGCTTTGAGAACAAAGGTTTCTAGGTTACCAAAACCAATTTTTTGATTTTTCCAACTCCACTGGGTAAGTGGGTATATACTCGAGTTGATAACCGGTGAGTACATGTAGACCTGATTCTAATACCTGCACAAGAGTGATCTAGACAAGTGTTGTGCGTGTAAGTGTCAATAGCAATTACATATGGCATGTAAATCCAGTGTAAGTGTAAATCCTTAACACTTACACGTTCAAATTTTTTACACTTAACACTTATCCTGTTGCAATGTATATATAATTTTACACTTACACGAGGCCAGTGCAAATATTTGTCACATACATTTACATGGCCCTGTGTAAATGTTTTGGGGATGTGTAAGTGTAAATACTAAAATTATTTGTAAAGTCACCCTGTCTTTGGGCCTTGTTTCACCTCAAACCCTTCTTTCAGGGGTATCCATAAAGTAAGTAAGGAAATTTATTAGATCTGGGAATGAAATGCTGAAAATCTGCATTTAATGTACAAGGTTCAAGACTAATTATAGTGGCTTTACAACTAGGAGCAGTAATGGAGGCGCTAAGAAAAAGGAGAGACAGGGTGAAACTCAGTTCACCACAAAAACTGAGGTTCCCCCGCCCTTGAATGCTGATGTTTTTTATTTTTTTGAATCTCCTCAAGTAAAAATCACATTTTTTATATTCTTGAATATTTACTTTATTTTATAGAGCCATGTAATATCATATATATATATATAGTTATAGTTACATTTTTTTATATCAGACTGCATAAAATTATATAATAAATATATTTTTACACTTACACTATTTTACACGACATAAAATAAATTTACATGATTTTACACTTACACATTTCATATTTTACACTTGCACTTACACTTATGTGAATAAGTTTTATACACTTACACTTGCATGGAGTCTAAGTCCCAAACCATTTACACGCACAACACTGGTCTAGTCCCAATTACCCATGATCTAACACATTTTCTACCCAACGGTGGAGGTGCCAGGGGGATTTTGAAACCATTTCATGAAAATAATATGCAAAATTTATTCTAGTAAAGCAGACCCACTGAATTTTTAAAAATGTTTCTCCCCGTGATACCCACAAGGTGTCCCCGGGTATCACGGGAAAAAACATACAAAATACAAGTGGGCATTTTGAAAAAAACATAATGCCCATAAAAATGGGTATTAAAATTTTCAAAATGCTCAGACTTCACACATGCAAAATTATGCATGACAATTATGCATGATAACGGGCCTTCCTCATACACTAGAAAAATCCAACAAGCTCTTTCATGACCTCCCCATTTGCCCCCTTACAAGCTCCACAATAATGTGCCTAGGGTATATTGCCCCTTTGCTTTTAACCCACCTGGGCACATTAAAAAATAAATGTAACAACAATCTAATGTATGTAAACATGGAGAGAGAAAGAGAGAGAGAGATCCAAAACCCTTTGGACACAAGCATTGGGGACAAAATGTCATTGGGTTTTGAGCCCATGAGGGGTCTTTTTGATTTTGATGGAATATTGATAGAGTGTACACTTACAACCAAAAAGAGAGAGAGAGATGGGATCATGCCCTTATCTTGAGTCATACAACAACCAAATGATTTGGCAACCAAACAAAAAGGAAAGCTTAATTGTTGACTTATTGGCCATGTTTGATTTGTGAATTTAAAATCAATCCTCCAACTACTACTACTACATTGTTGTTGTTGTTGTTACGGTGTTGTTGAAAGGAATATATTATAGACTCTTATAATGATGTAAGGAACAACATTTCAAGTATTATTCATACAATTTGTTTTGGTCCGCTACCATTCGTTGTGAATATCTTGTCAAGTGTAGAAGCCTAATTGTTTGGAGGAGATAATCTTGTGTACCCTGCATTCATCATCATCATCAAAATTGCAACAATTCGAAAAATCTCACAACTTGTCATTATGCAAGCAATAACACAAAAAAGAAAAAACTTGGCAATCTTGTGTGCTCTTGCATCATAAAAAAATTGATAGTTTCCAAAACTCACAAACTTGTTTCTACAAGTAATAAAAAAACACTTATTATATCATTGGTCTACGTGATGATATCCACAACCACTCTACCCCAATTTTGGTATCGGAGTTGATGAACATCGGTGCATGCTTAAGCATACTTGGCACTATCACAAACCTACAACATTCGTTCCAACACACCCCACATCTTTGTTTGTCCATTGTGCAAATGACAAATTCCAATCTTCCAATTTCAATCTTGAAAATCATAAGTGAAAGCAATCTTAGTGTGATTCACACACTACAACTAAAATGTGGTTATTACTTTTCTATTTGCATGAAAGAATTGTGCACAAACAACAAATACTAATTATGATTCAAAGAGTATGCATACCTCACTTTCCTTCCTCGAACAAAAAGTTGTGATAGATTACAAATCTTACGTTTCTATTCACACCCCCATTCACCACAAATCCCTCATGAACCTACATTCAATTAACTTGAAGAAATTGCACCTTGTTGCCTTCCTCGTCCTTTCTTGTGTAGAAATGATAGTTAAACATGACATAAAGATGCTGGTTTAAGAAAAATGACAAGGGAGATGCAATTTAATAATACTTTTGTTGTTGCAGTTACGGATTCAAGTTGGCAATTCCAATTATCTTCACTTTCAACAAGATTGCCACAATAAATATCTCCATTTTTCAATTCCATTGTGACAACATGCCCTTCAGCCTCCTGCAACAACTTCACTGGCATCTCTTGTTTTTTATTCAACTTGTCTTCACCCTTTGCCATTTTTGCCTTCTCTCCTTCATTGTCTTCCTTCGATTCTGATGCCAACCTACTCTTCCTCATTTCTCTTGTCAACATCTCATTCCTCATCACTGAGTTCCTCATTGTCATCATCTTGCATTCTCTTGGGTCTAGAGAAATTGTGCCCATCTAGCACCATGAACTTTGGAAATCCCTCATCTATATTGTTTCATTGCAAAGAAGACACAATCTTACAATTGTTTCAAACTATCAAAATTGCTTTCTCTTAAATTACGCATCATGTGGGGAATCCAAATCAAAGTAATAGAAATTACTTTTGCAATGCCCATGGGCATTGACCGTGACTAGCTTGAGGATCTCAATCTTAGCTCAAACTTCAAGCTGGTGGAATGGAAAACGATCAAGTTGAAGCTTTGCTGCCTTAATGCTCTAGGATAATTCAAAGCCATAACTACATTTCAAGAGGATCTAGTAACTGGAAACAATGATGAATGACCATAGGAGTACCATGGATTGGATGCCATTCATCAACAATCTATTCTTTGTAGACAATCACTGATTAAGTTGAGTGAGTAGGTTCAAAGATAGTTTGATTTTCAACATTGTTGTAATCCTTATTAAATTGTAGGTTTTAGTCTTCTATGTGATTGACAACACTAATCAATCCTAAAAAATTGGTTGAGATTTCTATTGCATTTTCAATATTACTTTAGAGTCCATCTCTGTCAGCCAAGGAATGAACTTTATGTACTAAAGTTTCGTAGGTTTCATTTAGTTTCAAAAAACCATCAACACCATTGAACCACATGACAAATGATTGGGATTATTGCCAAATTCAAGTTTGTCTTCAATGCTCATGTCAAAGCACAATAGTTTTGGTTAATTCCTTTGAAGATTTTTATATGGAAAGTTCATAGGAATTATTGGGTTCCAAGCTTGCTCTTATATGGCCCAACCTTCTTGATTTTTCTGTTGCCAATGAGATCACGAGATGTTAGTCTTGTTTGTACTTCTTCAAATACAACCATTGAATCTCTTGAATCTCTGCTATCTACCGGTTTTGATGTTGTTGTTGTTAGTGTTGTTGCAGTTCACCCATTCATGCAGCCACTTTTGTTCATGATCTGCTCCTGCAATAGAAACCTAGTAAACTGGTCACTTATAATGCTCATTGAATATGTTGCAAACAAGGCTTTTCATTTGCAACAATTCATCTTTCATTCTTTCAAATTTCCTATGGCAGCAAACTCCTTGGTACCCATAAAGCCATTTCACAGGCTTGAATGCCACAACATACTGCATTAAAACAATGTCAAGATCTCAATTAGATCTCATGATCTCTTGAGGGAACCAATCCTCCAGGTTGAGATCCAAGGGAAGTTTTGCTTTCAAATCCCCAGTTTTTAGGTTATTAGCTCATGTCATTATTTGTAGGAATTTTCTCCGAGAATTATACCTGATTTCAGCTGAAACATACATGGATTTTGCAGAGGGGGAAACTAGTTGGGTACCTGGGATGATGGAGCCATACAACAGTCAGCGTCCTTGCGTGTGGTTAGACTCCAAACTGGGGATTCTTCTTCTTTGCAATGTGTGTGAGTATCATTTACTGAATCTGAGTTCTGGGTGTTGCAGAACTTGTCAGCATGGTGGAGGAGGAATAGGTTATTGAGGCTTGACAATTGTGTGAACTTCACTTTCCAGTCTCCTAATTCTCTCTTCAATCTTTGGTTGCTGTGCTGAAGCTGAGCCTGGCTCCTCCACAGCCAGGAATGAACACCAAAAAAATCATGAGGTCCAACCCTCTGAAATGCAGCTCCTGAGAATCACATCAGCTTCAATCGTCATCTGTATCATCAAATTAATTAAGGAAAGTTGCAGACTTGCATACCAGCTCTGTCAGAGGCTGAGCCTTCTCTGCCCCTAGCAAAGCTCTTACCTGCAGGGAATATATGGAGCATTTAAACTCTTCATCTAACAAAGTTGAATTATCACTAAAACCATCAGATTCTCATTCAGCACTTGAGGCAACTGGATCAGGTGTGAAGCTTACAAGATACACAAGGATTGTGAGTATGACAGAGGACCAAACTGAGAATGACATGGCATGCAATAGATATTCCTGACATGAGCTTCTTATGCCAACAATTCAGAATTCAAATTCCTGCACAAAGCTAATCATGTTCAGGTGTACAAATGTTGACGACATCTTCACCTTGTGCAACTCATAATCATAGTGGGCTATGGTGGTCAACATTTCTTGACCTTGAAGACTTCTTACCTGAAATGGGGAGCAAACGAAATGGTGTTTCACATGAGCCAATTATCACAGATGTGGATTATGTAGATACAGATTGCAAGCTTTTAAAGACTACAAATGCACTTCAAACTTGCTGTGCAATTACATTGTAAGAGCATCTTCAGCAGTGCTCAGTATGTGACCCTGGAAAAATATTTCTCACATCCAAGTTTAGTTATAATTTACTTGATTTTCCAAACCCACCCATAAAACTAAAACTGGGACTGCAAATAGGTGGGAGACTACTAATAGCAACCCACCGGGACCAATCAAACTATCTAGCCAATCAACAGCAGGTGTTAGGCTTTGGTGTGCCTTTTACCATCCTCAGCAAACTGCACAAAAATGCCGGGACAAAACCATTTTGCTTCAGGAGCCAAACTGGCATGTTTTGGCTTTTCTTCATCCAATTTTAACTTGCAGGGTCACATATTGGGCACTGGTGGAGTTGCTCTAAGAAGGAGAAAAGTGGGTACTACCTGTTGCTCCAAAATCTCAACCTGAAGGATCAAGTCTTTCATCTCTGATACTTCTTTTTCTAGTTTTTTCTCAGAATTCCGTGTTGTGATTTTTGCTGATTTCATTTGCCTTCTTCAGTTCCATATTCTGACTCCCTCTCTCTTTTGCTACTGCCTGCAGTACAGGAAGCTACAGAGTTTAATGACATGTGCACAGCAACAGTAATATTGAGCCAAAGTTTGTTCTAAGCAGCCTTGAGGTGGTGGAGATCAATATTAAGGAGTTGGTTCATGGAAAAAATTCTAGAACCTTCATCATTTTGTGCTTCTTTTGCAGCAAAGCAAGTTCCGCTTGATGGGTCTTCTCTAATTCTTCAAGCTTGCTTGACTGCTGCTCCAGATTTTGGGTCTGAATCAATTCCACTCGTGAAAAGAAGTAATTACTGTAATATCATGCCTGCATTCATCAGGCTTATGACGAAGCATTGCTAATTCTGCATGTTTTGCATCCATGATTTTAAGTGCTGTCCTAGAGGTTGAAAAAATTCAAGGTGTAAGTGACAAATATGCAGCTTTGATTTGTATGGGCATTCTTTGCACTCACCAGTTTCTGAGATTGATCTGTCAAGTCTTGAATTTTTGTCCTGCTCACCTGCAGCAGCAAGTGCGGTGATCAGTTTTTATCATTCAGTGCTTCATCCTCATCAGTAGTATTCAACCCACAATGCATTTCATGAGATCCAAGTACCTCATAAAGCATCTGAGTCTCCGCTGCTTCAAGATTGAGATGCTTGATCTCTTCCCATTGTGCTTTTCTCAACGCATGTGTCTCCCTCCTCACCTGTACCCAATGTTCTGAGGCTTGATAGATCCTCTTGCAATTAAAAAATAATAATAATAATAAAAAACTAGTGTCCTTCTCAGCTTCTTAAAACCATGACCAGTAGACATACAAAATAGACCACACAAAATAACACATTCCCCTCATGTTGTGCAAAGCAAAAGGAATACAGTAAAACAGTCAGATTGTCCAGGCAGTTTTCAACAGACATTTTAGAGCAAGATGGCTGTTTAGCTCTTCCAACAATTCTTCAGTCTGAAACCACAAAAAACTTACCTTCATGAAGACCTCATCCGACGAGCTCTTGAACAATAATAGGAGGATTGGGTATCATCAGTTCTGACCTCACCAAGCTCCATGGTAGCTTCCCAAGCGGCTGCAACAGCCTGTGCAGCCTGAGCAGCAGGCTTCTGTACCTCTCTTGTAGCTGCTGTTGCTATCCTTCCCGTGACTACATCTATGTTGTCGTGCCCACTTTTGACAATAGATGCTGCAAGATTTCAACAGCAAAAAGAATCCACATTTATTGGATTGTTATGTAGGCTTTTTGTAGTGAAGAAATCTCTGTGGAAGAAATCTTTTTTCCAGGGAAATTGGACAAGTTCAAAATTGTGATGAAACTCATAATTTGGCAGCTGAAAATATGGATTCGAGATCCTACAACTGCAGTCCAAAGCAATTGAGGAAAAAAAAGGGCTAAAGGGAAAAAGGGTGTATGTATGTACACAATGTCAGTAAATGCTCCAGCTCTTGCACACATGAAACGAGACCTGCAGCTGCAGCTTCCACATTCCCCACATATGCACACAAAGAATTGGTCTCTCTGTGTGCCTCTTCCCACACCCTGGCACCACAACCCAAGGACACTACCATAATCAAGAGAATAAGAAGCAAGGCCGAAGCTTTGCACAAAAGTATGACATGCACAAAAAGGGCGAATTGCTACTACCATAATATCCTGCTCCTTTCTTTGCATTCCTCCACATGGGGCAAAACCTCGGCAGAACCCATACATACCCGTGACAGAAGAAGGGAAGGTGGATCACACCTTTCAGATGCCCTCAATGCAACTTGAAACTCTGACAGTCTTTGATGAGATCACCAGAAGAAGTGGATTGCTGATACTTCATAGCAACACAATGTTCTTCAATGAGGAGGTCTTGTTGATCCTCGTGTCTCCTCCTGGAACTTAATATGTTGTCACCACCACAATTCACCACTGTTGAGCCTGATGATGTATCACTGGAGCTTCCAGGCCAGAACTGATGAAGAACTCCTCCTCCTGGTGATGATGGCAAGACGGAAGGTGGAGACACATCCTCCTTGATTTCTCTCCACATCATAAGCCATGTTGCCAGCTTTGTGGGATGATGATGGTTCTGCAACAACTTCTTCACATAAACTATGATCAAATCACACATGCAACCTAAAGATGAAGTTCATAAGGTGCCTCTTCGGGTTGTCTTCCTTTTGCCTCTATATGCAGCAGCTCAGTGTTCTTGAGGTTTAAATTCCAATCTTGAAACTTTGGTCACAACACACAAAAATCCCTTCCCCCCCCCAACCCACAAATTGTGAAAAGAGCTTGGGGGCTTGCTTTGTGCATCATGACCATGGATTCTCTGCTGCATACATATTATGTCTGAATCAAGATTGCTCAATCTTGATTTGCTGTCTATACCTGGATGCAAAAGTTGGACACAGGCAGCATAGTCTTTGTAGTGTGCTACATGCACCTTCTTATTCTTTTTTTCTTCATCTTCTTGTTCTTGTAATTGCTTCTGTGCAATTGCTTCTATTCTTCCCCATTGCTGGACCTTGGAGCTCGTCTGCAACAAACCAACATTAGAAAATCTTGCTTTCTCTAACAAGAGGACATGAGATCAATTAGCCCCATCCATGAGCCTGTGCAGCTCACAGATGTGGTGGTGGGGGGGGGGGGGGGGGGGGGGGGGATGTACAAATTAGCTCCAGAAGAAAATCAAACCAACCCAAAACTTCAGTTTCAGCTTCTCTCTCACAAACACCCATTTTGCCTTGTGCTTTTTTTTCTTCATTCCCAAACTCCCATATTTCACATTGTTCCAGCTTACAAACGATGATATGAGAAAGCTGAGAGAGAGAGGAAAAAATAAATCCAAGCTATCCAAAAAATTTAGTCATCTTCTTTGTACACTCGTTTCTCTCAAGCTGAACGAATTTCTCATCTTCAATTTTTATTTTATTTTTGCAGCGGCACTTCCTGGATTTCCTTCTTGGTTGCAGCTTTACAAGTCTGGCACCCAAAAAAGCTTTCAAAACCAGATCATCATCAACTCACCTCCAAATTCCAGCAGAATACAACTAGCTACTTCTCCCTCATCAAGAGTCTTTCTTGATCTTTTCTCTCTGTCTCTGTCTCTCTCTTTCTCTCCAAAGAAGAATTTGCAAACCTCCTGCTGTAAAGTATAACAACCCATCAGCCATTTCTCTTCAGTTCTTGCACATGGAGGGGAAAAAGATCAAAGCTTTTATAGCAAAAGTTTTGGCCAGAATCAAATCAAACTACAAAATGCATAATCATTTCTGCACATGTGTATATCATTCAGCCAAAGAAAAGACAAGAAAAAACCCCGCAAAAAAAGCTTTTGGAAACAAAAACTCTTGTGCTGAAGATCAAAAGCAAAATAAAAGGAAATCCTTTATTAAAAAAAGACCTTGCAAATTTTGCTCTTCTCTAAGTGAGTGAGAAGATCATTGTGAAGAAGCACCACCACCACCACCACCACCACCCACCAAAACAAAGCACTCTCCTCAACTAGAATTCCAACTTTGCTCTGGAATAGCAAAAATTCCTTGATTTGGGTGGCACACAAAAACCACTAAAAATCTTGGCTCCAAATCTCCTGACCAAATTTTCAGGGGAATTTTTTATAGAGTATAGTAGCTTAAGGGATTTTGGCTCCTACTAGGTAAATATACTAAGGTCTATTATTTTTATCATATGAGGATTTTTGAAACATGATATTTTTGGCTTGTATTAAAACTTGAGATTAGTTATTATAGAGTTATAATATATCTTGAAGGATTTTGGTTTTTCTTAGAGGATTTTCTTAAGAGTATGTTTTTTGGTGTGGTGAAATATTTTGAGTTTCCATAATTCTTCTTTTGCCTTAAGATACTTCTTAATGTAAATGGCAAGGCCAAAGTGTGACACACCCCCTTGTTTGTTTGTTTGTTTTGTTGTGGAAATCTGATATGGAAGAAGAGTGAAAAGAGCTACCAAATTTTAATTTTTTTTAATTTTCTATTTTAATTTTAATTTTTTTTGTGGGTGAATTTTGGCCACTTGGTGACCAAATTTTTTTTAAAAAATTCAGTGCAATTCATATAAAGGATTCAATTTTTCATGCGAAAAATGCACCAAAGTTGACAGAGTCTGAGGAGTTTTTTTTTCTTCTGAAATAGCCACATTTAGACAGTAGGTTCCAGCAAGATGCTTAAATTTGTTTAATTTCCTCTTTGACCTGTAGCCAAATTTGGCTAATTCCTCTTGTGTATGATTGCCAATGTGGGTGGTACATCACAAAATTGGAAAAAAAGAAAAGAAAAGAAAAGCACCCAAATTACAACAATGCTCAAAAAAGCTTTCCTTCTATAATTGTAGTTGAGAATTACCATCCATACCATTGGGTGAGTAGTAGTTGTTCAATACAAACATCTCTTCTTCAATCTACTAGACCACTTGACAAATTCATATTTTCGTAACAATCCTAAAGAACCAGTGGCAAAATCGTTAGAGATTAAGAAAAAAAAAAGTGGTGGTGATGTTGAGAACAACTTAAGGAACACATGCAAATGAACATTAAAAGAACGCCACCCTAAAATTAACCATCCAGAAAGGCACATGGAATGTTAAGACACAAAAGATTACATAGTACATGATTCTTCTAACACCCACCAAGGATTTCAGAAAACAGATTAGTGGAATGGAAGATTGCTCACGCATAGAGTACAAAACTTCCATCACCCAGTTGAGACATATCGCAGCGGCATGGCTATCACCCACTTCTCTCAACATTAGGATACCGGGAGAGTAGTAGCTTTCGACTTCCAAATGGAGGCAAGCGTATTGCCAGAGCGAGACTTATGGATGCGTCTGCTCCCGTCTTTTTTTCCCTTCTCCTCCTCCTCCTTTCTGTCATTGTTTCTCATTGCTTCCTCTAAGTTTAAGGTCTCTGCGGCAAAGGTGCTCAGAGGAGCAGAGTGTGACAATTTAGTGTCCTTTTGGCGCTGCTCCCGGAAATGCTGGAGCAGCTTTTGAGCTTTGTCCTGGCCTCTCGGACTCCCAGTCACTGAGAGTGAAACAAGAGCTGGAATCACACCCTCACGCAACACTAGCTGACTATGCTGCACGCTATTAGTACAAAGTAATAGCAGGGTGGCTGCGGCATGCTCCTTCTCCTTGGTACTACTTCCTGTCTCAAGAATCTCAGCAAGCACAGTAACACCACCCTCGGTTTTTGCTATTGCGGATCGGCCTTCTTCAATGGAAGATAGATTGTATAGGAGTGCCAAACATTTCTCTACAAGATCAACATTATGGAGGCTTAGTAAATGGACTAAAATTGGGATAGCACCTGCCCGCACAACACGGGGCCGATTACCCAAGAATATGGTCAGATTGTACAAAGTGATCAACGCGTCCTTCCTTGCCTGGTTGGAGCCTGAGGTTAAGAGTTGCACCAGCAGTGGGATTGCTCCTGATGAACCTATACATGATTTATTCTCATTCAAACAGGAGAGGGTCAGCAGCGCTGCCACTGCAGCTTCTTTGGATGCACGACTCGTTTCAGCTTTCAGCAACTCTACAAACAAGGGCACTCCTCCTGCACCCACCACAGCTGCCTTGTTCCTGCACACAGTTTTGAAGCAAGAGAGAAGAAAATCAGCTTGCTACCCAATGTGTAATTTTCCCAAACACTAAGTTCTGGTGTCTTATCTGTTGAATTCATTTGTGTGGGCATGTCACATCATCCTACATGATCAGACGGATGCAACAAAGGTAGTTCCATCAAATCTGTGACATCAAAGTAAACCCTAGACCCTAAAACCTTCCTCAGCATTCTTGGGATTTTGTGTGTTCTCCAGATTTATATCGCAGGTTTTGAGAAAATGGGCTTTTTTTTACCTGTCATCATTAATAGCAACATTGAGAAGTGCGAGGGCCCCGACTTCCTGAGCACCATCATCATCTGTATTGATGGTTGTACAGAGAAAATCCACAAGTGCTGGAATGGCACCGCCATCTCCAATATGAGCCCGTGCCTTTGCATTGTTCTTTGCTAGAACTCGGATTTCTTCTGCTGCTTGGCAGCGAAGGTGTGGAGACCCATCAGTGAGGTCTGCCACCAGTCCCTCCAAATGTTTCGACCATTGCTGATCGTTTAGCTCTGTCATCTCTGCTCCTCTCTCTACCAGCCCATATGCTGGTGCCAGTCCAGTCTCACAGACATCCCTGCTATCTCTTATATATCCAGCTCTCACCCTACAGTTGAGATCTTGAACCAAGGGATCCAATGCCTCTTCTGCACTTCCCTTTCCATCTGCTTCATTTTCAGCATCACCAGCAGGCAAGTGATCATCCTCCATGGCTAATCTTGCCTCCTTCAGCTGTTCTCCACTTCGCACCTTTGCAAGTTCTGAGGTCAACTTGATCTCCCACCTGCATAAAGTGACAGGGGAAGGGGGTGGAGATGGGGGTTCTGGGACACCCATTCCATGGGCCTCACACCAGCTCGCAATCAGACCCTTGACACAGTAGTTGGGAGTAAGATTGAGGTGCGACAACCTCTGCCGAGTCTTTGGACATGTGACATGCCCTTCCTGTCAAAACCCAACAATGCAAGAAACCAGTTTGACAGATCCGTCACCTTCATCATTCATCAATAAACTGGCTCCACATGGTGGATGTACACTAGGGTTTAGGGTTTAGGGTTTTAACAAGAATACCAAGGTCTGGCAATAAGAAAAAAATAAAAATAAAATCTCAATGTGGCCAGAAACTTACTTGGAACCACTTTTCAATGCAGACTTGCTCATATGTTTGGCCAGAGGCCACTATCACAGGGTCTGACATAAGCTGTAGTGATATGGGACAGCGCAGTTCCTCTGGTGGCAAAGAGGTCCTTGGAGTTCGTGGTGAACTGGAACAACGATCTCGTTCAGCAAGGTTATCCACAGATGGGGTCAACCCAAGCTCTGAACAATGGCATTCAGCACAATGGTGGGATGGGAAGGAAGGAGATGATAGACCATCTGTTTCTTCCCCAATTGAAAGCTTGCCAGACAATCCCCAGCCCCAATCAGAAACAGGCCACCTTGCTGGTTCTCCCGCACCTTGCAAGACTTCCTTCTCCATGCGCAAAATGTTATTGAACTTCTTCATCAGCTGGAGTATGTGGCGCGTAACTGCCTCTTTCCGACTGTCTCCTTCATGCCGGGCTTTCTCAAGAAGCCGATTTAGGGCATGTTTTTCGACTAGTATAGAATCTGCTGAGACCAAGCCCAGCTGGATCACCACCTGACTGAAGGTCTCCTGCTCTGCTTGAGGATTTTCATATCGATCTCCTTTCTGTTTCTGCAATAGCAAAGAAATGATGTCTGCTCCAATCTGCTTCTCACTTGGATCCAGCTCAAATTGGGTTTGGCTCAACTCCACTTGAATCTCCAAAATCTGCACAAACATCTCAGTTGGTGAATTTTAATCTCTGTCATTGCCTTATTTCCTCTCTTTTCTTGAGCTGCCTGGGCATTCATCACTTTCTCTGTTTCATTTCCTTTTATTCAATTGTCTGCCTTGTTAACTTCAAAGAAGAGTAAGGGCATGGGAACTCTGCAGGTACAAACCTGAGCACTGAGTTCCTCCGGAACCAGAATTGAAATCCGTCTAAGACTCAACTCCAACCCTTCTTTGACTTCCTGAAATCGTGAGAGCATGGTCTCCCCCTTGATTGCCTGCAAGTACTAAGCAGCTCAGCTCAAGTATATGACTAACAAGGTGCAATCGTCTAAGCCTCATGCACAAAAGAAGTGGACAAATGATTTGCCGATGCAAAAGGAAACCGTGTAAAGAACAAGAGACTCAGTGCAGTTTGAAGATCACCCATCCTATGTCCACAAAGGTCCCCTTGAAAGACTGACTGTTGGGTAGGGAACTCGTGTGAACAACTCAGAGATCCATTGAGAACTGTGAAGATAGGGCACTGATGAAGTCTACCTACCAGGTAGAGCTTGCTGGAGTCTGCACAGTAATGTAGGAGGGAACGGGCTTTATCAAGGGCCAGCTGTAGTGCACAGAGTGCTTGGACACCCGATTTCCGAAAGTGAATAGATTCCACATCCAGTGCAGGTCCCAAGCCTTGCAACCGCCTCACAAAAACATCCAAGACCCTACATAATCCTCCATGTAGCTGCAAGAAGTGCTCACAAACTCTTCAGACATTATTATTGCCCAAGAGAAGTACAAAGGAACTCCAAGGCTACACCCATATGGTCAACATTGTAATCACACCTTCTGGATGGAAAGATATGTTGCCAAGCCAACATACTCCCAGGTAGAACTGGAACTGGACTTCACAATAACTTCGAGTCAAAGAGCAAGACTTTGCAAAATCTCTAGTTTGTTGCAGGGACAAGACGAGGGACTTATGGGTGCTGCTACCTGGGCAGGCTTGGCAAGAGGACTCTGCTGCACCAGACTCTGTACTGTTGCAGTGTCCATCTCTCCCTGATTCAACTCATGCCCTGCTTCACATAAACCCAGCAAAAGTAAAGCTTCGACAACATGGCGAGATGAGGGACCAATCATTAACATTCATTCATAGTTCTTCGTCTGCTAACACACAGCAGCAGCTTCAGCAGTTCATATTGAGGCCCCGCCTGCTCTTGTTGTCCATGATCTATACTACTGCAGAGAGAAACCCAATCATATACCTATCTATGAGATCACAGCGACATCTCCAAAACTACAATTCAATGATAACATGATGATGAGTGCAGTCATAACCTTATGAGAGTCCCTCACAAAGTGTCAGACCCCATCACCTTCATCACAAATAGCCCAGTGACAACATGCTGCCATGACTAATTACACCCAACTCAAACTTCATGAGCTCCAAACAGTGGGTGTGTAGATAAGTATTGCAGAGGGTTATAACCCAGGTAAAGATATGAAACTGTAGTATATGGTATGGGAGTGGTACCAGTGGCAACTCCCATTCAGGTGAGTCAACTGGGAGACTTGTGTGCACTGTCCAGATTCATCCTGAAACCCACAAACATTGCTTCCCATCTCAATAGCTGCCAAGTTATGATGACAGTCCACCACAGCTTTAGGAATGGAGCTGCCGCCTCATATGCTATTGAGGACAGGAGCACTGTTTGATGAATGTGCCTTTCTTCTCAGACACCGTAACAGTGGTTACAACATGGTACTACCGAACACAAAAACTAGGTATATACCCAAAACATGCGAGAGTGAGATTTTCTGTGCGGGGAAAAATAACAACAGCACCACCATAGATTTTCTCTTTCTGATGTTCTCAGATGTAGACAGAAATGACATCAGTCCTCTTCTGTCCCACTCAAAAACAAACTGTACATGAGGGATGTCCAAAATTGAGGAGGAGCAGTATTAAACTCTTTGTAGCAAATTTGGAGAAAAAAAAACTGTTGGCAATCCATCAGCCATCAAAGTGGTGAGTTTCACAATTGTGATGGGGCTGAGTGCTAGATTTGGGTGGCAAGGGTTTTTACCTCATATCACCTCCAACAACTTCTCCATTGACAATCGTGTCTTCAGCATCATCTGCCTTCAGTAGCTTTGCTTTCTCACAATTGTTTGGTTGTTCTCCCTGGGGTTTTCAGAGAAAATCTCTGGAATGACTATCTGCTTGGCTCCATTCAAGGCTGCTTCTTGCTGAACCCAACTCTCGGTAGTTTCTCCCCTTCTTCTCTTCTGATTCTCCTCTTGTTGTTGCTTTCCCTTCCTCTCTCTCTCTCTCACCCCTTTCTGCTGACTTTCTATATGCCAAGCTCCTGCAAAACCGTCATCTCCGTCTCCTCCGTGTCCACGACGAGGATGTGAACCAAAAACTTCACGACCCAAAACCCAATTGCCTCTCTCTGTCTCTCTGCGGGGATCAATCCTTCCGAAAGACTCAACAACTGCCGGAGGCAAATCCGGTAACTAACGGACAGAACAATCTTTCGCTACGATTTTCTTGCCACGACTAGATAGCTATACCTACCTCTCTCTCTCACTCTCACTCTCTGTGTGCCTCCTCCTCCTCCTTCCCGGAGCTGTGCACAAACAAGAAGAGGCATTCACAAACTCAAGCAATCCAAGCAAATCAAGCAACCAATCCTCGTCGACGAGCTTCAAAAACTAGAGAAAAGAGAGACAAAACATCCTCGCGCAAAAAAAAGAAGAAAAAGAAGCTTTCAAACAGACCCAAAATAACGTCTCCACAAAGCCAGAGACATGGAGAGAAACAAACAAACAAACAAACAACTAGGACAAAATTGGAGAAGCAAACTGCGCGAATTAGAACAAGAACGGAAACAAACCAAAATTTGAAGAAATTTTTTTTTGGGATTGTATGAAGAATGAGTTGTGTGGAATTTTCGTGGTATCTACGATTGTTTGGGATTGCTGCCGCTGCTACTGCTGTGAAGAGGAAGAAGAAAGAGGAAGAGGAGGAGGAGGAGGAGGAGGAGGAGGTGTTGCAGCAGACGAAGCGCGTAGTGCGCAACGTCCCAGACGCAGTGCAACGCACAAAGTGCGTTTGTCTGGATCCCTTCCCTTCCCTTTCCTTTTGTGTTGGGAGGGGGTTTCCAGGGCGCTCCCAAGGCTATTTTTTAATTAATTAATTAATTATGATCGAATTATGGCTATTGAAAATCTTCTACAAAAGCACTTTGTCCATTTTGTTTGTGATGTGTAGGCAACAAAGTGAGAATGATCCATCATCCACAGGAAGATTTAGCCAAATTTGATTAAAACCGAAATATATAGAAGAAAAAAAATATGGCTATTTTTCTTCAACTTTGGTCGAATTATGGCTATTGAAAATCTTCTCCAAAAGCACTTGTCCCATTTTGTTTGTGATATGTAGGCAACAAAGTGAGAATGGTCCATCATCCAGAGGAAGATTTAGCCAAATTTGATTAAAACCGAAATATATATAGAAAAAAAAAAATCTGGCGATTTTTCTTCAACTTTGGTCGAATCCTGGCTATTGAAAATCTTCTCCAAAAAGCACTTGTCAATTTTTGTTTGTTATGTTATGTTATGTAGCCGCCAAAGTGGCAAATGATCCTTGGGCTTTACAGGAAATATTTAGCCAAATTTTGGTTACAAGCTAAATATGAAAGTACCTCTACTTGAACCCATGCTATAGAAATCTGGCGATTTTTCTTCAACTTTGGTGGAATTATGGCTATTTAAAATCTTCTCAAACAGCACTTGTCAATTTTGTTTGTGATGTAGGCACCAAAGTGGGCAATGATCCTCCACAGGAAGATTTAGCCAAATTTGATTAAAAGCTAAATATATATCGAAGAAATCTGGCAATTTTTTCTTCAACTTTGGTTGAATTCTGGCTATTGAAAATCTTCTCAAAAAGCACTTGTCCATTTTGTTTGTTATGTTATGTAGCCGCCAAAGTGGCAATGATCCATCTACAGGAAAACATTTAGCCAAATTTGGTTACAAACTAAATACGATAGTAAAATGCTTTAAAATATTATTAGTTCGCTAAACCTTCTTGAACTAAGTATAGAAAATTTGGCGATTTCTCTTAAAATTTGGTTCGAATTATGGCTATTGAATGTTTCAAAAAACATACCTGTCAATTCTGTGATGTAGCCACCAAAGTGGCAAATGATCCACAAGAAAAATTAACCAAATTGGAATACAAGCTGAAAAATGAAATTAATTTTTTAAAAAGCATACTTTAATTACATAATTAATTAATTAATTAAGGGCTAAATCTATGTGAACAATTATAGAAATCTGGCGATTTTTCCCAATTTTTTTTGAATTCTGGCTATTGAAAATTCCTTTTAAAACTCGATTATAGCACTTTTAACTTTTTTTTCAATATATCTATTTGGCTATATATTGGCTGCAAATAAAAAAGAAGCTTTTCTCAGTGCCTTTTGTTGCTTGCTCCTTTTAGTAGTGATTTTTGGTGGCAAATTCTCACAAACATAATAATAAATAGGAAATAATAATTCAGTGATTTTTCTCTCACAAAAGTTGTACAGTTTTGTTCCTAGTAGTGCAAATTTTGCTAATTTTGAGGAAAAATTAACCAACAATGCTGAAGCTGCTCCTCTTAGATAGTGAATTTTATTTCTATATATATATTTATTTATTTATTTTTGGGGTCTGGTCAATTTTTGACAGCATAAATTCAGTGATTTTTCTGGACAAATTATGTCATTTTTACTGGAAAAAAAATTTTATTTTTATTTTTCACAAGTGTGCTTTTCTAGTGCAAAATTTCAACCAGTTTTTCTATATCTTTGGGAAATTTTAACTTAATGTGTATACCACAAAATTGAAAAAAATACCCTGATTTCCACCTCAATGGAATATTCTGTCATTAAAAAAAAATTCTAAAGAAAAAAATTTGCAAAGTTTTAGAGAGAGAGAGGTATATATATATATATATATATATAATTAAAACAAAATTTGAACCTCAAACATCAAAAATGAATATTATATCACATATTCCTTTTTGGAAAAGAAAAAAATTGCAAAAATTGCAAGGTTTTTTAAAGGAGAAATTTCAAAAATATCAAACCTCCAAAATTAAAAAATGAACATTTTTGTGACAAATTTTGTTATCAAAAAAAAAATTTTGCCAAATTTTCATGAAATTGCCTTTTTGGGAGAAATTTTCACCACATTTCATACTCATAGCTTTTAGATTTAGGGTAAATTGTCACAAGTTCGTTTATTTTGTAAAAAAAAAATATCAACATTTGTTTACAAACATGTTGTCAATTAATATTAAATCTCTTTTGGGATGATTGCTAATGATACTACATTAAAAAACTAGAAAAAAGAAGGAAAAAAAAAAAAAAAACTATGATATGTTCATGTATTAAAAATAACAATAGAATTAAGCTACAGGATTATTAACAATAAGCGTACT
>Ga0116231_10006836_pt1 | contig 21381 bp, 22 predicted proteins | sample S1TSphgellanicum_2_FD_89695 | JGI IMG/M metagenome (GOLD analysis project Ga0116231, IMG submission 89695) | Host-associated microbial communities from peat moss isolated from Minnesota, USA - S1T2_Fd - Sphagnum magellanicum MG | ecosystem: Host-associated > Plants > Peat moss > Unclassified...
TTGTTGAAATATTTGATTGCTTGGTGTCTTCTTGTGTTTACTATTTTTTTTTTTTTTTTTTTTGTCTTTGTACCTTTTTTTTTTTTTTGTGAGGGGGGGGGGGGGGGGGGGGGGGAGGAGGGAGTTCGGAACCAATTGATTTTCACTCCAAAATGGTGCCATGTAAGGTTAGCCTCAATTTGCCACTTTTTTGGTCTTGGACCCTCATTTTAAGGCTCAGAGTCCGATAATTTATGGCTCTCGACCAATAGAATTGCTCTATTTCATTGGACCCTAGGCCTTGGACCCTCATCAAAAGTGACCTTAATAAGTCTCTTGTAGGTTCACACCCAACTTCCCAATGCACCAAGGGTGTGTTAGAAGGTCGAAAAGAGCCAAAATAGGTAGGTAGGTAGGTAGGTAGGAAGGCATATGTTCAGGTAAGTAGGTACCTAGTTGAGTAGGTTTAGGGGTTTAGGGTTTAGGGTGTGCAAACTGTAAATGGGAGTCGCGGAGTGCTGCAGTTTGTTGTTGGGGGTTGTGGTTTATTGCCGCTGCCCATCCCCCCATCTCCTTCTCTTCCTCGCTTCTTCCGCATCTCCAATTCACTAGTTTCTTGTAATCCTTCATCATCTGTTGCGGCTGCTGCTGCTGCTGCTCGTTGTTGTTGTTCTGCTTGTACCCATTTGTGCCTTTTCTTCCTCGTCATACATAAAACCCATACAAGGAGTGTCGTGTACTGGATAGTCTTGAGTCTTCAGTTTGGATCTCTGGACTTTCAGATTTCCTTGACGGAAGGAACGGGCTCCTGAGCGTGGCTCGGTGGTGGATCAGTGCATGTGTGGCTGTCAGAGGGAGAGAGACACACACACAGGAAGAAGAAAAAGAAACAGAGGAAGAGAGACGGAGAGAAGCGTTTTCTTTCCTATTTGAAGCAGGGGATTCCGTGATGCTGAATTTCTCACCGCAGAATGCCAGGGCTTCGTGACCAAGGATCAGCAGCAGTCGGCAACAATCCGGCATTCCCATTCCACAGCGATACGTGCTACTTGTCTGCTGCGACCGCCATCGGATTATCATGGCAATGCCAGTTTGCGGAATTGAGAAGTGTGCAGCAGACGACGACCGGGCATCTGCCGTATGTGTCTCTCAGGCGACGCAAGGAAAGTTGGCCCCCTCTCCCGCAGCTCCCGCTTCAATCCACCCAACAACAGTTGCTGCTCAAGGACGGCAGGAGAAGCATGGGTGTGGACTCCTGTGATGATGATGGGAGTAGTAGTAGCGAGAGTAGTTCCTCCTTCCCATCATGTTCTCTTCTCTATTCTTCACCAAATCGCAAAGCCAGGTAAACCCTAAACCCCAAGCCCTAAATTCTTTGCTCAAAGGCAAACATATGTTTCGGAGCAGGCATTGACAACAGCAGCAGATGGGTCTGCTGTAGAGAGGTAGCTTGTAACGGAAGTGAATATGTTGGTGCTGACCATCGAATAAGACATGGACTTGACATGTGTCTCACAAGGTGACAAGGAGTGTAGAGGAGGATGCACCAGATGCTTTGCAGTCAAGCATTTGAAGGCTTCAGGGTATGCTGCTGTCTGCAAGTCCCGCTGACAAAGCACTAGCAGCGTTCCTGGAGGTGATGATCCTCTTACCTTCTTCTCATCTCCAACTTTTTCATGAAAAGTCCTGAGTGCAATGGATGGCATAATATTGCTTGTGCAATGAGGCAGTCTTGTGGGGAACTTGGTGCTTCAGGTGACTGGTTGGTAGCTCAGCTGGTTCTTTGATGGTTCACCATGGCCACTGGATATTTTAGGGCTCTTCCTTGAAATTTTAGTAGCAGGTGCACAGATAGCAGGACAAGACAGGAAACTTCTTTTCAAATTTTGATTTTTCTCTTTGGAGAGAACTGCAAGAGCAGAGTCCTCAATATTGCAATTGAAAGCCGGGAGATGATTCTTTGGAACATGCAGTGTCATCTGGGGAGACAGGAGGACTTTCATTGTTGTCATGGACATCTGGATTTGTCTATTGTTTGCTGATGATGGTAGAGCCAAATTTTGCTTGTGCAGGGGAGTATGAGTACATTGATGTTGTGTGTGACAAAGAGGAATCTCGAGATAAATCTGTGGAGTGCTACATCATGGACATAGACTTCCAAGCCCAGTTTGAGATTGCAAGGCCTGCACAGCAGTACAATGCTGCCTTGAAGGCCTTACCCATGGTCTTTATGGGTAAATGCACTTAGCTGAAGCAGGTTCTGGAAATTATGTCAAATGCCACAAAAGTTTCCTTGAAGCAGAATGCCATGCACCTTCCACCATGGGAATACTCGAGTACATGAGCACCAAATGGTTCTCCAAATTTGAAAGGCAGAGTGACAATCTTCTGATGTCATCAGTCAAAGGTCCCTATAGTTTCCAATGGAGAGACATTCAGTTTCCAGCATCCTCTGATGTGAAGCTCTGTGTTGAACAGCTGCAACACACTAAAGCTTCCCTTCTTGCTGAGATGAAGGGCTCTGCTTTGTCCAATCTTTCTACGAGGCCAAAGCACTAAAGCAAAGCTCATGCTGCAAGGAATCGCTTTGTAATTGAGGCAACTACAAATTGGCACAGGGCAAGGATTTTTGAAGTCAATACATGGAACTGTGGGTTATGAGCTTATGAAGTGTGGTTGCTGTTACTACCTGATCACTGGCATGAGGCAACCATGCAAGGCCAGTGGATCTTGAGATGAGAATGTGAGGATCAGGAGAGGGGAATGCAGCGTACTTAGAACTAAGCCTCTTGCTTGGAGTTCTATTGAGATCATGAATTTTTCTTTTCCAAGGTGAGAGTAAACTGGTATTTGCATTCGACCCATTTTCTAGAATCTTGATTATAGTTTTTGACAGGATCTCTGTTGAATCTGGTGAAGGAAAAACAAACAAAGAAATGCTACATGTATAGATACTTAAAAGATACAAAGTAGGTGACTGCCATTACAGGTACCTATTGTACGCACTTACAGAACGCATTTCGAGCTTCTTTTGTAATCAGTAAACTGGTATCTGAGAAAAGATTCTGAGTCAGTTTTGCAATTATGCTCCCTTTTATTGTCTTCTCATGTTCTGAATTCTGATCTAGGTTCTTTGAATGTCATGAAGGGTTGTGTCTATGGGGTGGGAAGCTGACTGATAAACCTGACCTTGGTACCACTGGGTTCAGTACAGTCACTGTGCAAGATGCTTGCTGAATTTCACTAGTCTTGTCAATGAGTAAAAACCCTCCCAGTGAGATGAAAACTTTAGACCTCACTAGAACAAGTTTGAGCAACATCCAGAGAGTACACACAGCCCATGTGCCTCACAACACCCTTTCATATACAATTCTTCCCTGAAATCCTTCTACCAAAGTTCCATGATATGTAGTGCAAAGAACCAGGCAAAATAGATGCCAGATGAAACACGAACAAGAAACTGAAATTACAGATGGTCAACAAGGTAACAAAATGACTCTGCCAGAAAAGCACCAGCAACAATTGCAGAACACCCATTGTAGCTAAGCACCCATTGAACATATTCCTGAATATAGAAACCATACATGTGAAAAATGGCTGTAGTTCCGACACTCTCATTCTATTAAATAAGACTCTGAGAAGCTGCAGAGACTGTAAGTATCAATCTCCTGAGGTGAAGGATGTGTGATACACTTGAAAAACTTGAAGATGGGTTCAACAGCCAAGTTTACTTCATGTGAAGAAATTTTCTATATCATCTCTGTGGACATCATACATGCATTCTCTACACCAAAATGAATGTTCACAGAGGCCAGGGAGAAAGACCTAACTAGCGTGGCCGGGTCCGTAGTGTGGCCACCGAGAGACCGGACCGGTCCGGTCCAGGGTTTTGGGCAGAAACCAAAAACCCACCCGGACCACCAGGGGGGCAAGAAAAAAACACAGAATCTTCTGTTCAAGAACGTCAACAGCAGGGTTCGAACCTGCGCGGGGGAACCCCAATAGATTTCAAGTCTATCGCCTTAACCACTCGGCCATATTGACAGCTTAAACACCTGCACCCAAGAAGATTATTAATACTACTATCCTGTTATATATTTCAGAATCAGAGTACTGCTGGGTCTGGTTCTTTGAAAGATATTAGAATCACAGAACCGATGGTGCTGGTTATTTCTTTAATTAACCTGTGGTTTTCATGAAAGAAATTGGTAAAGAACTGATGATTTCCTGACCAATTGTTTGATTTTTTTAAAGTTTTGAGAACCATGATCATATACCAGAATCAGGTCTTTGAATTCTTTTCTGAAGAAACATGGTTATGAATCCTAAGAAATCGCACTGATAACCACCGGGGGTCTGTTCCTGTTTCTAATAACTGCCCCCCAACACTCGTCATTCTGTGACAAGATACTTGTTTCAATTTTTGTTGGGTTTTTGTAGAATCATTGTGTTTCAAAATAAGAAGGGATATTTGTTCATTAATCAAACTTCAAAAAATCCAAGTTACTTGGTATTTGTTGTGATTGTTGAACTTGACCTTATATCCAACCCTGAACATGGACTCTGTAACAAGACATTGAAAATTATCTACAAAGGGAGAAGTTTGCAGCTTTTGAGATCCTGATTTGGGTCACACCCATTTTGAAAACCCAACAAAAACCCGCTTAGTCTAGGGGGCCTCATCCATGTAAACATTCCTGCCTCTCCTTCCAAGGTGTAGGGTTTAGGGTTTACATTTCATATTGGTAAAGCAACTGACATATTAATGTCCCAAACACATTCTGTGATGAATTGTTTGAGTGTGATTTGGTAATAAGAGACTCAATTGGCTTCAATAGTTTAGCTGGGGATTGCTGATCAAAGAGGTGATTTGGATGTGAAAAATCCTGTTTTGGGCTTTTTCTCTCAATTCGTATGTTTATGGGGGGCATTGTCATATAAATTTAACAAAGGTTTTGAACAAATTAGTGCATGCAACACTGGGATTTGAACTCTGAACTGAACTGCCCACAATGAGGAGTGCACCAATGAGAAATGGTGACGATCTCAATTGGTAACACATACTATGGAAACTTATTTAAGAATTGCTTCAAGAGTTTCAATATTTGGATCAGCTCGGGTTCCCTTTGAAGTTTGTTCCTTTGTTTCCAAAGCTCTTCACATATGGGACATTGCAACTTTTCATTTTAACTTGAAAATCGCATTTTGGCATGAATCTTGTCTATGAGCACCTAATTTGGTCATTGTGAAAACAATTGAGGGTTCTTCAATTATAAATGTCAAATATGAGTTCCTTTTTTACCAATGAAAATTGCGATTCCAACCTTGGGGCGGCAATTGCTGAGTGTTGCATAAACTCAATCTATGTTAGTTTTGTTATCTCTTAATTATCCTTTGCCTAATAGTACCAAAGAGTTGAATGAGTAAACTTAGAACCAAAGATTGATTTTGTAATCCAATTCATGATTAGGGTTTTGACTTCTGTTTAATACTTTGATTAGAGGTAAAGTGGTTATAGAACGGGATTAGGCTTCGAGGAATTCAAATAGAAGAATAGAGTGAGCTGTTTCTTGAACTTTTTTCTTTCAACAATTTATTCCCTTCAAACCTTCTTATGAAGTGACTTTCATTAGTAAATCACACTAGTTTTTAAAGATGCCACTTCCTTATGGTCAACAAACTTGGTTTGAAATTGCTTGTTAGCTAATCCAATTGACCCATACATCTTTTGCTTCAAAATTGTGATAAAAATTTGGCAAGGCTTGTTGTAGTTGTAAGCTCTAAATTTTCATTGTACCGTTTTATTTTTTTAATATCTAGAAGGTGGAGCTTAGGAATGATGTTGCAATGCATTGATGATTATAGAAACCAATTGGTGACAACTTTCACTTTTGTCGTTTGATTCTAGAAAATGTTTTCTCAAGATATTTTGGGGTTAATGTCTTGTGCCTGAAGAATGTTTTCATTTGAAGGAAATTAGGAATGGGATGCTTTATGTGAAGATGTTTGATGTTCATATGTTTGGATTGTGAACAGCTTATTGTTAGTAAAGATGATTTTAACCCATCTTAATTCCATCTTAATTCCAATAGTCTTGAATTGAAAAAAAGGTTTCAAAACAAATGGTGTGAAATAATGGCCATTACACATTATAGAAGCATGAATTGAAATGATCAAAGTGGGTTAATGTAATGGAATTGTAATGAACATGAAAATTATCACAAACGCAATAACTATATTTATGAACTTAAAAAACAAAATAGGTTTGAACATAATCCCAACCATGCACAAATGTGCCATATGCAAATTGTGCTACTTCAAGAGAAAAACTCAAAAACATTTATTTATGAAAGACAATAACTTTTTTCTTTTTTTCTTTTCATGTTGAGATTTACCATACCACAATGCCTTTTGTTACACTCTTGGTACCATTGGAAAGCCTTGATAAACAGAGGTGTGTGCCTAGTTGGTTATATAATGTTTTGACCTATGGTGAAAAAGTTATTGAATATTAAACAATTTTTGGACAACATTTTTATTGAAAATTCATTTAAATGAAAACTACAAATTATAAGGGACTTTGGGTGCATTGTTGGTGTTGTTGGAAAACCCTTAGTGGTTAGGATTTAATGAAGGTGATTTGGAAATTTGTAGACCTAAGGTGTGGCAAATATGCAAATTTGAATAATTATTGTCATTGAAAATTCAATTAAATTGCAAAAAATGTTTTGGAAGGAAAACATTAGTTGGGTAATTAGTTCACACTTGGACTAATGGCACATGTTACACTAGTGAATATAAATCATGGACACAAAAGGTGAATAAAGTTAAATTACAAGGTTATACTTCAAATTGAAAGCAATGGGTTGTCTTACATTTATGTGTATTGATTTTGTGTGAATGAAACAAAAACTTTTGCAAAGCTTTCAATAACAACCACCATTCAATTACCTTAAGAGTAACTTTAAAATATACATTATAGATGAAAATGGATTACAATAAATGTATTTCATCCATTATAGATAAAATGAATATTCATGGATGAACTTCATCCATGAATTTTGAATTAAACTATTTGAACAATAGAGACTATTGGGCCTTTGAATCGTTGGCTCAAATGTGATCATCTTTAAAACTTTAAAAGATATAACTTGTTAGAAACCCCATTGACATCACTAAGAGACACAACTTTCTCTCAAACCTAATCACAGAAAAAAACCATTTTTATAAGTTTGAATTAATTTTCAATGAAAAAATCATTTAAAATTCAATAACTTTTGCTTCATTGGTCTAAAATTTGTGAAATGATGAACATGCACATTGTCTCATGGAGCTCTTTCCAATGATACTACAAGTCTAACAACGGGGCCCCATAGTTTGGGAACATTAAGATGTGATCACCAAAAAAAAAAAAAAACACCAATCTTATTATATAGATATGTTACAAACCCATAAGATTGATTTGAGATTTCTATAATGTTTTATGTTGGAGTTGATAGATGTGATTTGTGATAAAAATGCCATTGAGTTGAAAGGTCTTTCAAAAACAACATCATTAAAACAATTTTTTTGAATATAGGTGAATGTGAACAACTCAAACATTGATCTAAACAAATCCATGACATCACTTGACACAAATAAAGCAAGTAAAAAATCAAAATAAGAACAAAACAAGATGTCATCAAACATAGTCACAAGGGAGGGAATATATATACCTATGCAAATCTACCACATGAGATAAACTAATGAAATTTTTAAAAAAAAAGTTAAATCATACCTCATGTTGGTGTTGGTCATATCAAAGTTAAAGGGTTGCAATACATGTACATATACATGGAAAGGGAGATTCATTGACACTTCCCTGGAAAGCTTGTATGGGACACCATTCATGCAACCTCTTTAAAATTGGCTTAAGGACCCCATTCTGAATGGAAAGTCAAAAATGGTGGGCACAAAAATAAAATAAAATGATGTGATTATATTGATACCTCCTCATACACCAATGCTGATGTCATTTTAGGACCAATAGCTAGTTTGCTAATTGGCATGAGATTTGGGTAAAATGGTCAATTTATAAGGCCTTTATCTACAATGAAAAAACCCATTATTATGCCCACAAAATAAAAAAGCTTGTCTAAAATATGATATAATATTACAAAGGGTATATAGAACATGATCCCCTTGGGATAAGGATGCCACAAACTCTCATGAAGAATATTTTGCAAAGCCTAATAATTAGTACTTTAAACCAAACTTGTGTATCAAAATCATATCCCACCCAACATAGATTAATACCACATCAAAAAGAAATTAGTGAAAGATGCAAAAGTGAAGGAAAAAGCCTTAAAGAGGTGACTAAAATCTCATAGGAACCAGCTCGGTGTACAAGCCTAGATGAGCTCAATGGAAACAAGCCAATTTAGTGACAAAAAAACCACTACAAAATTCAAGCTCACATGAACCAGCACCCACCACCAACACACCAATTGAGAATGAGACAGTCTTGGGGGGGGATGAACTCTAATCACAACTATAAAACACCCCAACCCAACCATGGTTAATTCCCACCAAACCCTGGTTAATTCCTAAACCTTTCTCACCTCTTCACCTACTTGGAAGCTCCTAGTACTACTACTGACTTCAAATTACTCTCTTGCCCAGCAAGTTCAGCTATGTACATCAATGTCTCAATTGTCCAACACATGCATGCCAAGCCCATGTTTCCATCACTCAATTCCTCACAAAAAAAAAAAAATGGATTTTTGTGGGCACATTTGTCAAGGAAGGCTAGCTACCTATCTAGATTGACAAGTTGAAGAGATTTATTTCTCTTCACACTTTATGTGTATGTGTGTGTGTGTGTGTGTGTTTGAAATTTGTGTGGAAAAGAATCCCTTCATTCAACAGCTAAGTTGAAAAAACATTGTCTGTGGGTGGGTGCCTATACAAAGACTCCAAAACTTGTCTGTACTTGGGTAGTTCTCATGAAGACTTTTGTGTTTTCTTTTGAATTGAATTGAATTGAATTGAAAGGAAGTAAGTCTTCACATGATGAGTCCAACAAGTTGATGAACTGAACTGAACTGGATGTGTCAATCAATCAACACAGCAAGTGTTGTCGGGTGTGTCACACTTTTTGTCCTTGCCATTTACATTTTAAAAAACTGTCTTATTGCAAAAGAAGAATTATGGGAAACTCAAATATTTCACCATGCAAAAAAATACCAATCTTCAAACAATCCTCTAAAAGAAACCAAAATCCTTCAAGATATATTATAACTCTATTATAGCTATTCTCAAGTTTCAACACAAGCCAAAATATCATCTTTCAAAAATCTTCATATAAAAATAAATAGACCTATTATTATTATTATTACCTAGTATGGGCCAAAATCCCTTAAGCTACTACTATACTCTATAATGAATCTAAACAAAATATCCTTGCCTTGGTAGTAGGCAAGACCAACAAGGGGTGTGTCACACTACGGCCTTGCCATTTACGACTAAAAAGTATCTTAAGGCAAAAGTGAAGAATTATGGAAATTCAAATATTTCACCATAGCAAAAATATACCAATCTTCAAAAAATCCTCTAAAAGAAACCAAAATCCTTCAAGATATTAGTATAACTCTATGATAACTAATCTCAAGTTTCAACACAAACCAAAATATCATCTTTCAAAAATCCTCATATAAAAATAAATAGACCTATAATTATTATTATTACCTAGGGGGGCCAAAATCCCTGAAGCTACTAGTTTACTTATATATGAAGAAAAATCTTACTTGAAAAAGAATGAGGTGTATCTTCTTTCTCCAAACTTCAAACTTGCATCCAAATAAACAAAAATATAAAAGTGAAAAAGAAACATTTTATTTTTATTATACAAAATAATAATAAAAATAAAAAACACATTAAAAAAAGAGAAAAAGATAAAAGTTTCTTAAAAAAATTAAAACATGAACCAAGTTTAAAGAAACCGGGAGACTTCACAGTGGCCAAAGGTCACAGGTACCCACTAGTATACTCTATAATGAATCTGAACACAATATTCTTGCCTTGGGTGTAGTAGGCAAGGCCAACAAAGGACAATGTGCAGAGTGTGCAGATAACACACAAAAGTCAATATATATGCAGAACATACACAATCACCAATGTTTGTGAAGAGTGTTGTGTACAGCAATAATTGAGCAAGTGATATAAGTAAAATGCACAGATGGTGTCACCCACTTGGGTCATTGATCTAATTGACAATGTCAGTCACCCCTCTACCATGTCCATGTGCTTTGGATTTCTTGACTTTCATGCCCTCCTATTAGTACTACCCTTTGGCAGCTTTGACATGAATTAAATTATTTGTAGAAATATTGAAAATTAAAAAATAAATAAAATAAAAATTCAAAGAACTATATTTTTATAAAGGAAAATAGAGAAGTTAGTGAAATATTGAATTTATAATTTTTTTTTTTAAAAAAAAAATTTCAACATTGAACCTTCAAATTTACATCTACATATTAAGGTTGTTTGTTTTTGTTTTGGGTGTTTGTCACACGTTGAGATCTCCAAAACAATGGTGCCTCCCCTGCTTTGCTGGTATTTTGTTTGAAATCTCTAAGAAGGGAAGGGGGGGGTGTTGGTGAATAGATTGTTGTTTGTTCTTTTGCTAATTTTGTGCCGATTAACATGGTCCCGAGTACCGAGTAGCCGAGGAAATATAATAATAATACATACATACAGTGCTTGTCCAAAAGGGCCTTTTTTTTCCGCCTCTCGGACCTCACGTTAAACACGGGTGTATTTATTTTTTCGCTTCGCCCAAAAAAATTATAGGATTATCCGTGTGTGCCAAAGACATTGTGCGCCCTTTTCTTTGACTACCCGGTGCATGTTTTATGTGTAACGACACTGTTACTGAACACCAAGTCGTATCCTATGCTACCATAGTACCTTGGGAGCTTCCGTACCGATTATTAGTATTATTATTATTATTATTATTATTTAAAAATTATTATTTTTGAATCAAAGAAAAAAAAATTGTGAAAGAAAATAGAGAATTTTTTGAAATTTTCATTGGCCCCAAGTTGCCATATTTCAAACAAAAAAATTTCGCCTTATCTAGCCAACAATTGGTGATTGATCCATAGCCAAATATTTAGCCAAATTTGGCTTTTAAATGGTGTATGAAGATTGAAGAATTTAAGGCATCATTCTTTGTTTTTGGCTAAACCTATTGGAACCAAATATAAAAATCTGGCAATTTCTTGTTAAATCCTTGTTAAATCAAACATCAACTTTTTCTTTTTTTTGCTAGAGAAGAAGCTTAACCAAATTTTCCATATTTTTGAAACACAAAGTTATTTAAACCAAATTGTTTTGAGTTGTAGCCTATTGGGTGTTTGTGACATACTATTTTTTAACCTAAGGGTTACAATATTAATGTATACAATATACACAATTATGTAGGGTCTATGGAATAGGCTTATGCTTAGGCATGAGGCCAAAAAAAACAAAAAAACAAAAAAAAGCTTATATGGTCAATAAGATTATTTGAATGGGAGCCTTAATAATCTCATAGGCTTCCTGGTTCCCAATGTGTTCCCCCTATGTTCCCTTTAAGTTCCTAATGGGTTCCCATCAGGTTCTCAATATATTCTCCAAGTTCGCAATGTGTTCCCAAACATGTTCTCCATAGCACCTCGCTTTTATCCCATATGCTTTGGCAAATGTTGTCCTCCTTCCTTTCACCTCTCTAGGTGGGCCAAATGGGAGGAACTCTATACTTCAAAATAGAACCTTCTATTTTGGGGAGCCTCCCTAGTTTCATTTGTTTTGAGTGATAGGCCAATCATATTGGCTCATTGCAAAAGAAAAATTGAACTTGGGAGGCACCTCATCTAATGAATATAGGAGAGGTGAATAGGTATATAGGTAGGTGTCATTCATTCTTCGATTTTACTCACAAATTTTACTTGCGTTATACAAATTGTAACAATTCTATATACAATTTCAACCTTACAACCTCCTCCCTGTACTCGACTAATGGACAAGGTTTTGGTGTGGTACTTGCGGTGTTTGTTTCATTAGTTTCAATGGTTTTTTTTTCTCCAAGTGGGATTGAAGAATACACACACCCATTGAGGGCGTGTGAAAAAAAATTGTAACCAAATGAGGATGGTATGAGCTTGTGAATTGGTGGTCCCTTGGTGGGCATTGTGAATGGGTTAAAAGTTCAATTGGGTTTTCCATTTTTGTTGCTTTTGAACCCAATTGTGTAAGTATATACTTTTACTTGTCATAGTATTACAATTGTGAAGAGTATGGCTATGACTATGGATTTTTGTCTAGGTTTTAGGTTATATGCTAGCAAGCTATGTGTAAAAATAGATAGGGTTTCTTGTGCACATGTTGATGGAATGTACATTCAACTTTGGAAAGTTTTAAATGGCCTTGAGGATAAAGGGAGATCCGAAGTAATTTGTTGGCCTTGCCTACTACCAAGGCAAGGATATTTGTGTTTACATTCATTATTATAGAGTATATAGTAGCTTAATGGATTTTGTCCCCTAGGTAATAATAATAGGTCTATTTTTTATACAAGGATTTTTGAAACATTAGATTTTGGTTTGTGTTGAAACTTGAGATTAGTAATAGAGTTATGAGTATCTTGAAGGATTTTGGTTTCTTTTAGAGAATTTTTTTTTGAAGATTATATTTTTGCATGGTGAAATATTTTGAATTTCCATAATTCTCCTTTTGCCTTAAAATACTTTCTAATGTAAATTGCAAGGCCATAGTGTGACACACCCCTTGTCGATTGAAGTTTTAGGTTTTTTAACATAATAATATATCACGTACATTGCTCATGATTCCTTCCTTCCTTTTAACGGAATTATTCACCATTGTCTCTAGGCATTGGCACCATTGAACACACCATTTTGGCACCGATGATTCCTCCAATCATGTGTGATGAAGGCAAAAAATCTTAGTTATAACACCACCATATGGTCAATTTGAAAACAAATTGTGACCCCATTTGTACTACTTAAAAAAAATTATGTTGAATCAATCAATCCCTTAGCATATTAGATTATTTTGGGGAATACACTTTGACATGGGTAGGTGTTGAACAGCCCATACTCTCTTCTGCACATGGTTCGGAGTTGGGACCAGGCTTAGCCTTTTAGCTTCAAAAAGATGTAATGAAATGTGCACGAATGAATGAGTGAATGACGAGCTTCCCTTTACTCGAGGTTCAATTTCTTTGCACAATACCGTATGTGTGTCAAGATTGTGGTATGTGGTGACTCAAGTTGCTACCATCATCCTTCTTCATGGGGCCTTGAGAATTGTTTCTAGAACATGAACACAACAATGCCACATTAGGTATCGGTATCTATTAATTAGCTTTTCATCCATCCGCCATCCATCGGTCCACCACGTGATCAATCGATTCACATTGACCCCCTTGGCTAGAGGAGTAACGAGTTGTTCACTTAATTTGGTGCCCTACCTCCACACTCCCACATCCCTATGATGCCCCCCATCCCAACAACAATTTGCAATTTTGATTGGTCGATCACGAAAACAAAAAAAAAAAAAAATGAAAACTTTGAAAGCTCCCCAAAATAGAAGTTTATATATGTGAAGATGTAATGCCTTCCCTTGGAGAAGGTGGGAACTTTATTGGGCAAACCATATAAAAGTGGGGTACTAGTGGGAACATATATTGAGAACATTGGGAACTTGGGTAATGTCTTTGGGAAACATATTGAGAACATGGTGGGAACACAACCAAAAAAAATTTCTTATTTTCCCCCCCAAAAAAAATAAAAATCTTTTCCATATGGAGGATTATTTTTATCTCCTCAACATACCAAAAGTAAAAGCAAGACATCACTTAGCTCCCCCACAAAGGAAAGGAAGTTCCCAAACAAGAAACCCAATCCTAGGTCAAGGAATGACCCATATATGGGGTTTAGGGTTTAGGGTGTGGTCACCATACCCTACTTACTTACCCCACCCACAAGCCAATCAAGTCAGTCATCCCCCACTTATTACTCAAACTAGTTAATGAAACAACATCACCCACATCACAAGTTTCCACAACACCCAACCGAAAAGGATTCTTTACAATAGTGAAGAAGATATAATAGCATGAGAATGGCATAGTAATCACATGATGCTTATGTAGTTGTAAAAATGATGATCTTTTATATACAAAGCATCACATGTATCATTACAATAAGAATTTCAATGAGATGACTTGTAGACTTGTAATTGCATATCAATAATTATGCTTCTTTCACAAGAAGCATCAGCAATGATTTTTGTTTGACAATTTATTTTATTTTTTAAAAAGTTCTGAACACAAAAAAATTGGGATCAAATTTGTTTTTTTGAGGAATGTGTTTTTCTAGTGCGAATTTGACTAGTTTTTCTAATGTTTTGAAAAAAAAATCGTCAAATTTTTGATATCGCAAAGTTGAAAATAAAATAAAATAACCCTGATCAACACAAGTTATCATCACAAAGTATCATGTTACATGAAAAAGGAAGGGCAAGTCCAAATGGGGTTATGGTGTTTGACATCATGGCAACCATGTTACCTAGTAGTTAGCCCTAGTTTCCAAGTTGAGCACAATTTAACCCCAATCAACCCTTGGCTTCAAAATATTGACATAATTTGAACATAATTTGTAAGGTGCCTTGTAGCCTAAGAGGAAGATTATGTATAGAGTTTTAGTCGTTAAAAAAATTCAAACCTCTTCGATTTTTAACAAGGTTGATTATCTTGTGAGCAAAGAACATGTTATATGCAACGATTCTCTAATTCAAATAACCTAATTATATGATGGATATATGAATAGAATCTTTGAATCACTAATTTGCAAATGTTGGTATGTAGTTTTTGCAATTCATGAAATCCTTTCTGACATTGATTTTGTTGAGTCGTGTAATTCACAAGTTTATTTTCAATGTTCAAAATGGCAACTAAATATTTTTTGCATTTCATCTATTTTAGTCAGCACAATTTTCATTGCAACATTTTACCCATTCTTTGTTGCATAAAAAAAATTACCAATTCTTAAAGCCAAGTTCAAAACCAACAACAGTTAAAATAAAGGAATGTTTTAACAAGCTCTCACAAGAAAATGAACTTTCAATATCATTACAACATTTGGTGAACATTCCAAAACAATATAAACAACTAATGTCAAAATGGAAAAGGTCCTATTATAGGTATACCTAATGAACATTCCTGAAAAAGTGGAATTAAATGAAATCTATAATCTATGTCCATCAAATTTTGAAAGTATCTTCATATTAGGTAGGATTGGCAAAAAAAATTTAAATATTCATGAAAATATGTAAAATAATCGTGGACACAATCTTGCCAATATATTAATGGTAGGGCTTTTCAAGAATTCCAAAAATGCTTCTAATGAACCCAATATTGAGCTTGGTTCCAAGATCTTGCCTCCATCTTGTCAAAAACCACAAATTGCAAAAGCTTTCCATAAAAAATTGTCCCTAAACCATGTTGTAATTTATTTCAAATACCTTTCCAATCATATTGTAAAACATCAACTTGAGCATTTGTTCATGTTTGTTAAACCTAGAAACAATCGACCAAATCATTCATGTTCAACATATTGCAATAAATTGATGCAAGGCAAGAAATAAATATTAATGCAACAATTCTCATTTTATGGCCTTAAATGTTCCCCATCAATCACACCTTTCAAAATTTTGAACTATAGAACAATCATCAACCCCTCTACAAGTCAAAGTTCAATGAGTAAATAATAAATACATTTTTAGTACTAAGTATTTCAAGAGCTTTTTGATATGAAGTACCTAAGCTCAAAATTTAAATGACACTGGCATTGTTAAATACATTTTACATGTGCCAAAGGGAAAATGAAGCAAAATGATGTCATGCAAACACTTCATCACAATGGACACAAACAAAACATTGACATTGAATCATGCATCAATTTATGTGTGACATTTTCAAATGTAGGATATAAATTGAGAGGATTGACAACAAGAACATAGATTTCCCTTATTGCTCATGTAGACATGAAACCTTTTCATGTTCATAAGCACATGCAAATTCTTCTTCCAATTCTTCCACCAAGTTTGTTTTAAGCTCAAACACCTTTTCCATGTTCTTTTGAGTATTGCAACCAAACTTTGGATTGTTAGTCCAATTTTTGTTCATAAAAAGTGATTATCAAGATTATCAATTTGCAACTTGCACTAAAGAAAAATCGTAAGTATACTTGCAAGTGAAAAGATAAGTTCTATGCCAATTTGAAACCCAACAATACCCAAAATTTACCACACCAACCACCTTGCTATAGGAAATGTTGTTTCATATTTACTCCACAATTGCAGAGGCCAACTAATGTCCTTGATGTCAACTTAAAATTGTCTAAAAAAAATGTCCCCATCAACATGTTTTTCAAGGGTTCATAGTGCATGATGCCATTTTAAAAATGTCCAAGCATTTGTTTTCACTTGAACAAACTGAAAATCACATGGAACATTTGAAACATGATGGAATTGTTCATAACATTTTAGCAACATTGGGCATAATGCATTCAAGTCATATTCATTTACAACACAAATGCCTTTCTCTTTGCCAATGAATAAAAAAAACAAGGTGTAAATTGTTGTATTAGGGTTCCAACATTAAACACAACATATTATGAACATTTTTGGTTTCAAATTTTTTATTAAAAAAATATATATATTACAAATATTTGTAGAAAGTTCAAGTATTTCAATGTCATGATACCCACTCATCCAGTCATGTCCATCATGTTATTTGGTATAACTTGGTTGATTATATCTTTTTAAAGCTTTAGAATCATAATGATTATTGTGTTAATGTGTTAGTCAACAACCAATGTCGATGGAAATGGTTAAACACACATGCAAAGGCAATAAAAAAAAAGTTTATCGACAATAGTTTGCGCCATATTCCATGTCAATAATGGAAACACTTGACCAATAACATGAGGTTATGTTTGTTGATTATAACATACTACAATAGCTTCCTAAAAGTGCATTTTGGAACATGATAACTCTATTTACAAACCTGCACAAAAAAAAGGTTTTAATTCATTATCAAGATTGAAAAAGAAAAACACACAATGAATGTTGTTTTGGAAGATGTGAAAACTACTATTAAAATGTGTATAAAAGAAAAATAAACACAAAGGCACATAAGTTGCTAGTTGTTGCCCTGAATATATTCTCCATAACCTTCATGTAAGCATTTTTACATCATTACAAGCACCAATATTAAAAGATGTTCTTCAATTGTTTATAAGACCCAATTAACTATGTTGACCCCTAAACCACTTGCCCCAAAATCTAGTTCCATTTTAGGCACATTTGCATGATAAATCTAAAAATGACACAAAATATTACATGGGAAATCCTTTTGCAATTGAATTGGGATTTCAACAATAAACTAAAATCAAAAATTTCAAAATCTTAGATCAAAATCATAATTGAATGTTGTGAAACCAAAATCTTCTCATTGTCAAATCAAAATTACTAGATGCAACCAACATATACAAGGACCTAGGTTAATAATGCCATGTAACAAAAAATTGGGGAACTAAAGATCAAAAATTGTACCCATTCATAAAACTTCCCCAAGCATATCGATTTAAATTATCACCCATCATTATTGACTTTGATATGAGCCCCAACCAACAAATTGTTTATGTATTTATTTGACTAAAGTTTGGGTGAGTATCCAAAACCAACCAACATGTGTAAAAATGGAAGACAAATTTGTGAAAAAAGGTCTTTGTATAGGTGAATAATTTAGATATTTGGTGGTTCAAAGTTTACCAAATTCAAAATGTAGCAAACAATTATGACCTTGAAATTATATTATGAAAGTTGTTTACATTCTTATATTTCATTAGTCTCAAAATGGCACATAATAAAGCAATTCAAATCTAAACATGTTGCCCATTTTGAAACCCTAGAAAAGTGATTGTCATTTGAATGAAATCAAACAAATCATGCCATCCAACTAATCTCCATCACACCTACAATTTCACAAAATAGAAGGGCTAGAATTTCCAGATTACAAGATCACATATACTTCCCACTAAAACCCAAAACTTATAACTCACAAAACATAAGAAAATGCCAAAATTGGGAAAATTTAATAATTCATGAAAATTGGTAGAATATCACCTTGTTTCCACAAAGATATTTAGTTTCCAAGGTGGCAAACTCACATCAATATAAGTTTCATCCAATCTTGACATCCTTTCACAAATGCTTTTAGCCATGTTATGTATTTAAAAAAATTTGTTTAGGCAAATATGACAAAAATGTTATGTAAGCCCACACAAACTTTGTTATATGTTGTCCCATATTAACACACCTTTGACATTACATGCCCAAAACATGTGCTTTGAAAAGGCTCCTCCAATCTTGAGCTTTCACAATTCATAATAGTCTCCGAAATCCTCCTCCTTACTTTGAGAAACTTTGTAGGTTTTCATTTTTGACATGAGTATACATTTGTTTTTTCAATCCAAATTTGTTAAGCAATGCTTGAAGCTTTAGAGCCATGGTTTGACCACTTGTTTTGGTTGTTTCAAATAACCTTAAATTGTATTGTGTTTGGGCTACCAATATGCGTAAATGAAATTGACAACAAGTGCAAAGGTGTCGTGGGCACCCATTGACATCCAAAGACCAAAAGTTGTTGCCAACATGCATTCTTCCAAGGCAAGTAATACATACAAGTTTTCTTTGTCTTTTCCACCAACTTGGCTAGTATTTGTTTTGTGAAGGTCTTCTTTGAAAGGAATACCACTCATGGACATACTTGCAATGTTAAACATTGTAGCCAAACAATTTTAACTATTCAATATGGTAAACAAGATTCGATCATGGAAAGAGCCAAATCTTGTAAAAATGTTCGTTGTTACTTGTGGTCATTTAAAAATGGATCCATGGAATTAAAAAAAGTTAGATTAAGAGATACATCCAATTTTAGAGATTTTTTATTAGGTCATTGGATGTCCAATGGGGATGTTTTTATGATGTTCATTTATTTAACAAACTTTTGACGAAGATTCAATTGCTTAACTTTTATATGTTTTTCCATGGTTAGGATGCCATTAGGTTTGAAGTAGGTGATAAGCCCCTATTAGCTATTGTAGGACCAACTTATTTGTTTTAGCAAACAATGCAATGCATTAATTGAGCATTGAATCAAATCTATAGGCCTACCATCATTTATGTTATAAAAAACCCATGTGATAGAAATATAGTTCCAAGGTTTCCAAAACTTAGTTTATGCATGTAGAACTTTTAGATTTTTTGATGTGGTAGACACGTCAAGTTGCTTGGTTCCACTTCCATGCAACAATGGCAATGGTGCTCCACACACACTAGAAATTAGGTCATAGTTCTCACCTTCATGCATAATTAAAATCTTATGTTCACGATTTTTGTCATTTGCTTGTGAAAATTTTGGGGCCTTAGCAAGCACATAATCACTTTTTTTCTTTGTAGTCTAAAGCGCACTTTTAAGCCTATAAGCAAGTTGATAAACAAGTTTGGGATGAAGCGTCTTGAAAGTTCATTGAAGGAGGTTTATGGTCCTTGGTCTGTTATCGATGCAAATGTAATTTTACAACTTGCAACCTCTACACTAAACAAAAAAGTCACAAAACATGAAACAAAAAGGGTATGTCAAATGCAATTTTGTGATTTTCATACTTGCTAGCAATCTTGTAATTATGTAATTATGATATGTTGCACTTCATGTTGTCCCGTTTTGAATGTTAAACAATGCAAAAAAATTGCAACTTTGAAACATATAAATTACAAAATGTTTAACATTCTATCAAACACATCACAAGTACCAAATTTAAAAATAAATAAAATTAGAGTTGAACTTTTGACTTGACAAACCTAATAGGAGCTTTGAAAAAACTTCAAAAAAATTCCATTGTTGATTATTTGCTTGTCAAGGTTTTTTGAACTTTTCACCTTTGGAGGTTTCAAAGTTCCTAGGACCTAGGATTCTTTGAAAATCCACAAACATTAAATAGTGGTAATGAGTTAAATGTGCCACCTAGTTCAACGCATTTACAATACAATGCCCAACATGAAAAAAACTATATATATATTTTATTGTACCCACATAATGACTATGTTATAAGTATATTTTTTACACAACAATTTTAAAATAAAATGACGTAATGGTTAAAATCCTCCCTTCCAAAGGTCAAAGGTTTAATCTTTTTAAAAATTTGTTTTGCCAACAAAGGAAATGGATTAAAAAATACATAAAACATTTAAATAAAATTTCAAAGTTAATTACCATTAGAAAGCAACTTCCTCAAAGAAAAGAAGATTAATTGTTAGTCTTAAATTCATTACCCTAAGGAAAAATGTAAGTTCCCAATGGAGCAAAATGAAGTTTCTAAAAAACAAAAAAGTTTTGTAAGAACAAATGAAGTATTACACAAAGCAATTTGCACAAGGAGAAAGAAAAGTTTCTCAAGGAGTATTGAATTTTCTCCAGGGAAAGGCCCAAGTTCCCCAAGAAAAGGGTAACTTCCATGAGGAACAATTTATTTTCCTTAGGAAAGGGCCCACGTTTTTCAAGGAGAAGGACAACTTCTCTTGGGAGCAATGTATTTTCTCAAGGGAAAGGTTCAAGTTCCTCAAGAAATAATCAAGTTTCAAATCGTTTTGTAATCACAATCATTTTCATGTTCATTTTCATATAAACTTGTGACTTATCATTGGAAAAGGTCTTGAAAAGGGCTACAACTTTATAGTTAAAAACACTTCAATCAAAATTCATATGAAAAAGTTAAAATCACATAAAATTTTAAATAAATTTGCTCTATATGCACATGTTTGGTGCTTGCAATACTATGTCCCACAATTGGTGCCCCCCTAGACTAAAAATGGCGATGAATAATTTTGGAGGTAAAAATTTCATGCAACCAATGAAAAGACTTAGCGTGCACACATGATAAGTTCAATTTTTAAAAAAATTTCAGGGCAAGGAGAAATGAAGGGAAGGGAAATTTTTGTTTTTTCCTTGTTCCCAATGTGTTCTCATCATGTTCCCAAGAGGTTCCCAAGGGTTGCCCAATACATTTGTAAATAGCACTTCAGATTTATCCCATGTGGTTTGCAAACCTAAATTTACACACAAGAAAAATGCTTGTTGTTGTTGAATATTATTTATCAATTTTTTCATGTCATCTTCAACTTGCAGCCTTTTTTTTTCACTGGCCAATTTTCACCTAAAAGAAAAAAAAAAAAAAAAAAAAAAAAAAAAAAAGAAATTTGAAGTTTTCAGTAAACAAAAAGTGAAAAAAAAAAAAAAAA
>Ga0116231_10006840_pt1 | contig 21374 bp, 19 predicted proteins | sample S1TSphgellanicum_2_FD_89695 | JGI IMG/M metagenome (GOLD analysis project Ga0116231, IMG submission 89695) | Host-associated microbial communities from peat moss isolated from Minnesota, USA - S1T2_Fd - Sphagnum magellanicum MG | ecosystem: Host-associated > Plants > Peat moss > Unclassified...
GTGGCGTAGCTGAGCACCGACTCGATGCGGCCGCGCACGCGCGTGGCAGTCTCCGATTTGGTGGTCCATATCGGTTCAAGAACCCGGGTCACATGGCCGGTGTCGATCTCCGAGACCGCCAAGCCCCCCATTATTGGGTAGACGTAAGTCGCCAGGGTATTCTCCCACTGGTCGGCATGCTTAGCGTTCCGCCAGGCGGCCTTGTTGGCGGCGATGTACTTGGCCGCACAATCCCTGAAAGTGACCGCTCGCGCGGCTTCCAGCCGGCGGGCCTTCCGCGCCGCATGCTTCATCTCGACCGGATCAATGCCCTCGAGGAGCTTCTTGCGGCAGGCCTGCGCCAGGTCGCGCGCCTCGGACAGGCCGATGGTGTGAAGGGGGCCCAGCCCCATCTCTCGGGCCTTGCCGTCGAGCATGAAGCGGAAAATCCAGGATTTCCCCGTCTTGGTAGGCTTGCCGTTTTCGTCAAGCGCGTTCGGCCCGACATGGAGCCACAGCCCGCCGCCGTCCCCGTACATGCCGGGCTTGTTCGCATTCTTCACCGCCGCGGGTGACAGCTTTTCGACTTTGCGCGCCATGTCCGCCGAACTCCGATCTACGTTCTATCCCACAAACATATGTGGGATATACGCGCACGGTGGTGCATGGTCAAGCACAATCAACGATCGAATTTTGAGGATTTATATGGGTTTCTTGGGTGTTTTTGCACGCTGGTGCAAGGGGTTCTGGCGGAAGAGGTGGGATTCGAACCCACGGTACGCGTGAACGCACGGCGGTTTTCAAGACCGCTGCCTTAAACCACTCGGCCACCCTTCCCGGCTACCGTCCGCGTGTGACCCGGCGGCAGGCTTCGTGCTCTGCCTAAGCAAAATAATCAAGGGGGGTGAAGGAAGCGCTTCACTTCTGGACCGCTGGGCCATGGACGTTGAGCGGATCAACGCCCACGGCCCACATGCCTGAAGTTTTTTGCTACTTTTTGTTCACAAAAAGGAGAGTCGTGCTTCCTAATTCGCAGGCGAAAGCTGCGCTGGCTCCGTCGCCACCGTCGTCGCCCGGATTTTTGCACGCCCGGTGAATTTGCGCAGCGCGCTGTCGGTATGGGGGTCGCCAAAATGCATCAGGGCCGTGGCGCGTATGTTCTTCGGATCACATGGCGCGTTGGCGTGAATGGTTTTGTAGCCCCAGAAGAAGTAGAGGTTCCCGGGCACCAGGGCGACCTCGCGTAGCTCACTTTTCCCCGACAGGAAGTTCTTTTTCAGCCGGGCCTGGGTGTATTTATTGTCCAGGATAACCTTGTCCACCAGGTTGCGGACATAGGTCGACCGCACGCCACGGCGCCGCGGGTGGATGATCAGATGCCCGGCCTCGCCCTCGGTGGGAATGATAATGGGCAGCAGCGCTGTCACAAAATACGAATCATAATGGAAAAGATACGAATGCTGCATGCCGGTCCTGCCCTTTAGGCAACGCAGAACGCGGTAAAGAGACTGTTTCGGTGCCGGTTTCCTCGCACCCTTTTCGTAGACCCTCCGCATCATCGCCTGGAAAGCCGGGGCGTTCGAGATCGACCCCAGCAGGGTCGGCGAGATTTGGGTCTCGGATAGTGACGTATATTCGCCGCCCGATTTTTCCACCTCGCCTTCGACAAAAGCCTGCAGCGCCTGCAGTTCATCGGGACGCAGAAAGTTTTCGAGAACGCCTATTCCGGATTTATCAATGTCCGTCACGAGACGGTCAATACGGTCGTCTGAAATATCAGTAATAAGTGGCACGATAAGACCCCCCAGCTACAGCCGAGCTCGCATTATCCTCAGCACGTTGAAATAAACATATTAAACAGCTAAAATTCTGTCAACAAGATTTCATTTTACTCAGTAGGCTTACCGACTGGCAACCTGTGGATGTATAACATGTCCGGCAGTTGACTCTCGTCAGAGGCGACATCGCAGCCAAAACATCCGTCTGCTAAACGAGCCGCACACCAAGCCGTCCTGCCATGTCCTGAATGAACTGCCACGCCACCCGGCCGGACCGTGCGCCGCGCGTCACCGACCATTCGATCGCCGCCGCACGCAACTCCTCACCACTAACCGGCAGACCATAGGCGGCCGCATAGCCCTCCACGATCGCAAAAAACATCTGTTGATCCGCATTGTGAAAACCAAGCCAGATACCGAAACGGTCCGACAGCGAAACCATCTCCTCAACCGCTTCGCCGGGGTTAATGGCGCTGCTACGCTCGTTATCCATCATATCGCGCGGCATCAAATGCCGGCGGTTGGACGTCGCGTAGAAAAGCACCGTATCGGGTCTGCCCTCGATGCCGCCATCGAGCACGGATTTGAGCGCCTTGTAATCAGCATCCTCGCGCTCGAACGAGAGATCATCGCAAAGAATCAGGCAGCGCCTCGGTCGATCACGCAGGATGTTCAAGAGATCCGGCAAGGTGCGAATGTCTTCCCTGTGGATTTCAACGAGTGCCAGCGCCGCCGGATTTGCACGGTTGACCTCGGCATGCACGGCCTTCACGAGCGATGATTTGCCTGTCCCCCGCGCGCCCCACAGCATCGCGTTATTGGCGGGCAGGCCGGCTGCGAACCGCCGGGTGTTCTCGAGCAGGATCGTCTTTTGCGATTCTATGCCCTGCAGAAGCGCAATCTCGACCCGGGCGACGCGCGGTACCGGCTGCAGCGCGCCGCGTTCCGGCTGCCAGACGAACGCATCCGCGCCCGCGAGATCAGGCGCTGGCGTGGCCGGCGGGGCCAGCCGCTCGAGCGCCTCGGCGATCCGGCGAAGCAGCTGCTCATCCATAAAAGGTCTCCCAGTTGACTGTGTCGCGGCGCAACCTATGGTCCGCCGCAATCGACGACAAGCAGGAGTAGCAATGTTCATGACACCAGCCTACGCGCAGACGGCCACGGGGGGCGCCGCGGGCGGCCTCGACTCTCTCATCCAATTCGCGCCGCTGGTGCTGATTTTCATTGTCTTCTACTTCCTGCTCATCCGGCCCTCGCAGACCCAGCAGAAGCAGTTGAAGGCGAGGCTGGAAACCATCAAGCGCGGCGACCGCGTGGTCACCGCCGGCGGCATCGTCGGCACCGTGAAGAAAACGACGGACGGGGCGACCGAGGTCGACGTCGAGATCGCGCCGAATGTGGTGGTGAGCGTGGTGCGGTCGACGATCACGCAGGTGATCACGCCGGCACCGGCGAATGATAAGGCTTAGGCAGAGCAAGCACCGCTCTTTGTGAACCCTGGGCCATGGGCTGCGAAGGCATCGCGTCCCGGCTCAGAGTTTAAAAGTTTTTTGGTTCCGTCGCCTGCGGACGGCTTTATTCCCAAAAGAACCGGTTATGTCCTCAGAACCGTCTCGCCGTCGTGTAGCGCGCCACGTCGATAAGGGCTGCGCGCATCACGGTATCGGGAAACACGCCAAGCGCATCGCAGGCCGATGTCACGAACGCGTCCGCGCGCGCCAGGCTACGCGGGATCGCGTCGTATTTCTTGATCAGCGCGAGTGCGGTCGGAAGGTCGGACTCGGTCTGCGTCCCCTCCCCGATCGTGCGTGTCCAGAAGGCGGTCTCGTCAGGGGTCGCCGCGGCGATCGCGAGCAGCACGGGGTAGGTGAGCTTGCCCTCCCGGAAATCATCGCCCACGGTCTTCCCGAGCTCGGCCTCATCGGCGCTGTAGTCGAGCGCGTCGTCGACGAGCTGGAACGCCATGCCGAGATCCAGGCCGAATGTCGCGAGGGCGGCGCAGTGGGTGGCCGGCTGCTCTGCGATGACGCCGCCCACCTCGCAGGCCGCCGCAAACAAAGCGGCCGTCTTGCCGCGGATGACGTCAAAATATTTCTGCTCGGTCGTCGCGAGGTCATTCTGGGTCGTCAGCTGCAGTACCTCGCCCTCGGAGATGGTCGCGGCGGCGGCCGAGAGTATGCGCAGGACGTCGAGCGAGCCGTCGGCGACCATCAGCTGGAAGGCCCTGGCGAACAGGAAGTCGCCGACCAGGACGGAGGCCTTGTTGCCGAAGACCGCATTGGCGCTGGCAAAACCGCGGCGGAGGATAGACTCGTCGACGACATCGTCATGCAGCAGCGTCGCCGTATGGATGAACTCGACGCAGGCCGCGAGCTGGATCTGGCGGTCGCCCTCGTAGCCGCATAATTTGGCGGCGGCGAGCGTGAGCAACGGCCGCAGCCGCTTGCCGCCGGCGGCCACCAGATGCGCCGCCAGTTGCGGGATCAACGCCACGGGGCTGTCCATCCGGGCGATAATGGCCTGGTTGGTCGCCTGCAGCTCGGTCTCCAGCAACGCGGTGAGCCTGATCAAGGCATCGGTCGTCAAAGGCGTCCCACCGTCCAAAATATTGCGCCCTAACCTATCATCGTGAATTTGTGATCAGTGACATATCGGGCTGGTATTCAGGACGGTCAAGGCGGGCGGGATGAGCGAATTTTCGACAGGGGGGCTGCTATCGGCGCGGCTCGTCTACACGCAATTTAATGGCGGGCACCGCACAGGTTTTGAACCGGTGTTGCTGGCGGCGAGCGTGCCAGCCGCCGATGGCGCGCGGGTGCTGGAAGCGGGAAGCGGGGCTGGCGCCGGCTTGCTGTGTCTGGCCGCCCGGGTGCCGGGGCTGCGTGGCGTCGGCGTCGAACTCGACCCGGCGCTGGCGCGCCTCGCCACCGAAAATTTCGCCGCGAACGGGTTCTCGCAGCTCGCCGCCGTCGCCGCCGATGTCTGCGCTCTGCCCTTCGCGCGCGCGAGCTTCGATCACGTATTCGCGAACCCGCCGTGGTTCGATGCGCGCAGCACGCCCTCGCCCGATGCCGGCCGCGCCCTGGCGCATCAGGCCACGCGCGATGGTCTGGCCCGCTGGATCGCGGCGCTGACGCAGGTCGTGCGCCCGAAAGGCAGCCTCAGCCTGATCCTGCCCGCCGCCGCCTTCGGTGACGCCGCGGCCGCGTTGCGCGAGAATTGCGGCGGCCTGGCGCTTTTTCCGTTGTGGCCGCGCGCCGGCACGCCAGCGAAAATGATCATCGTGAGCGCCTGGCGCGGCATGAAGCTGCCGGACCGCGTGCTGCCCGGCCTCATCTTGCATGATGCGGCCGGGATCACGCCGGCGGCGCAGGCGATCCTGCGGGACGGTCAGCCGATCAGCGGCGTATCGAAAACGGCATAGTGCTCGCCGTTCTGGTCCCGCGCGCGGGCCGCCATGTCCGCCCGGTGGTTCACGCCGGAATAATGCGTGATGAGGGACCGCCGCTCCATCCCCTGCACCCGCGGCGGCGAGCCACGGTGGATCAGCCGGCCGTGCCAGATCAGCACATCGCCGCGTTTGGCCAAAAATGGCACGATCGGCCGGCCCCACGCGGCGATCTCCGCGTCGATCGCGGGATTGACGAACCGCTCCGCGAATTTTTCCCAATGGTTGGTCCCGGTGCCCGGCGCTTTATGTGTCAGTTCCGCCTCGGTGAGGTGGTGGCGCACCTTCTCGCCGCGCAGCAGCGGCCAGCGATGCGAGCCCGGCACGTATTCGAACGGCCCGCTATCGGGATGGATGTCACCAAGCGCGATCCACACGGCAATGTACCATGAATTCACGAAGCCGGGGTTCAGATAATCGTCCTGGTGCCAGCCGCGCTGGGAACTCACCCACCCGGTCAGGCAGAGATGCAGCATCATGTCTTCGCCGATCAGCTCTTTGAGCTGCGCCATCAGCGGCGGATATAAAGCAAGGTCGCGCATTTCGGGCACATGCATATACGGCGTGGCAATCAGCCAGCCGGCGGGGCTTTGGAACTGCTTGCGGCAATCGATATAGGGTTGCGTCACGGCGTCAGGCAAAAACTGCCGCAGGCTCAACACACCGTCCCGCCGCCAGCTCCGTTGCGCGGGCGTCAACAACGTTTCGTCGACATCACGGCGATCAAGAAAGGGCACCAATTCGTCGGGCGGATACTCCGCGAGGTCGGCAAAACTGATCGCAAGCGGCGGCGGGACGAACATCCGGCTTAGAGCGCTCAGCAGTCCCATGGCGACCTCCGTTATGATAACGGAATGATTTGTAGGGTAAAACTAGCAAGGAAGGAAGCGCTACTTTTTTGAAAAAAAACAGCGAAAAAATTCTGTAACTTTGGGCAATGGGCGGTGACGCCGTCAGAGCGCATGGCCAAAGTTAATAAAGTTCACAAAAGTAGGACTTACTTAAGACCTCAACCTGGCATCCCGCATCACCGCGCAAATCCCCACAGCCAAAACCGCCACAATCCCGCAGGCCCCGAACCCGGCGCCGAACCCATGTCCCAGCAGCATCACGCCCGCGAGCGTTGCGCCGAAAGCGCCGCCGATCGCGCGGAACAGCAGCATGCAGCCGGTCGCGATCCCGACATCGCGACGCTCGGCCGCGTTCTGGATCGCGACAGTGATGTTTGGCTGCACCAGGCCGATGCCGCCGCCGAGCAGCACGCTGTAGATGTCGCACAGAATGAAGGGCGTTTGCGGCCCCATGCTGGCGAGCAGGAACAAGCCGGCCACGCACAGCGCCAGCGCCACCAGCATGGTCGGCTTCGTACGGCCGATGGCGCGCGAGATTTGGCCGCCGGCGTAGGACATCACGACGAACGACAAAAGATAGGGCGTGGTGAGCAGGCCGGATGCGGCGGCGTTGGTGTGCTTGATGTACTGGAAGAACAGCGGCAGCAGCAGGGAGGCGCCGAAGGTGCAGAGCGCGTTGGTCGCCGACAGGAGCAAGCCGCCCAGAACGGTGCCGTTGGTGAAGAGGCGCAGCGGCAGCATCGGCGAGGGCGCATGGAATTCCTGCCAGGCGGTGAGGCCGGTAAAGACGAGACCGCCGGCGATGAGGCCAAGGGAGACGCCGGAGACCCACGGGAAATCATGCCCGCCCGAGGCGCAGAGCACGAGCCAGGCCGAGATCGCGGCCGTCAGCAGGGCCGCCCCCAGAAAGTCGATCTTTTGGCGGCCCGCCTCGTGTGGGGGCAGGACCCGCAGGGCCCGGCCGCTCAGCACCCAGGCGATCGCGCCGATCGGCAGGTTGATCCAGAAAATGCCGCGCCAGGAGATGGAGTCGGTCAGCGTGCCGCCCAGCATCGGCCCCGCGATGCTGGCGATGCCCCACATCCCACTCATATATATCTGGTAGCGGCCCCGCTCGCGCGGCGGTGCGACGTCGGAGATCGCGGTTTGCGAGATCGTCATCAGCCCGGCGCCGCCGATGCCCTGCAGCCCCCGGAACAGCACGATCTCCCAGAAACTGCCGGCGGCGGCACAGCCGAGCGAGGCGGCGCAGAACAACAGCAACGCCGGCTGCATCAGCCGCCGGCGGCCGTAGAGGTCGGAGAGCTTGCCGAAAATCGGCGTGGCTGCGGTGCCGGTCAGCAGGTAGGCGGACACGATCCAGGCGATGTGCCCCCCGCCGCCGAGGTCATGCGCCATGCGCGGCACCGCCGGCACGATGATGGTCTGGTCCAGGGCCGCGAGCAGGATGCACAACGCGACGCCGCGGATGACGGGGAGGATTTCCTGATGCGTGAAACTTCTTTCGGTCACACCGGCGCCATAGCGGCGGGCGGCGGAGTCGTCACGCGGAGATGTCCGGCCGGCAGGGTTGCATAAGGCGCAAAATGGAACATATTAAGAACATCGGCCGTTTCCGCGGCCTGGAATCGGGCGGGGAATCGAGCGGATCAAAAATGTTAAGCAACTTGATCTAGTAGTGATTGCGCGTGAGCCAAACTATATGTTGTTATGGCGTCCGCTTTACGAACTGGGGTCTGGCCGATGAATATGATGACGAAACCCACCACCGTGCTGCTCGATGACGGTGTTCAGATGCGCGGCCGGCACCAGGTCCATATCGACCGCTCGCGCGATGCGCTGCTGACTGATTTCGGCCGGGCGACACTCGATGACCGGTATCTGCTGCCTGGTGAAAGCTACCAGGACCTGTTCGCGCGCGTCGCCTCCTATTACGGCGACAACGCCGCCCACGCCCAGCGGCTCTATGATTACATCAGCAAGATGTGGTTCATGCCGGCGACCCCGGTGCTCTCCAACGGCGGCACGGATCGCGGGCTGCCGATCTCGTGCTTCCTCAACGAGGCGTCGGATTCCCTCGAAGGCATCGTCGGCCTCTGGAACGAGAATGTCTGGCTCGCCTCCAAGGGCGGCGGCATCGGCTCCTACTGGGGCAATCTGCGCTCGATCGGCGAGAAGGTCGGGCAGAACGGCAAGACCTCCGGCGTCGTCCCCTTCATTAGGGTGATGGACTCCCTGACGCTCGCGATCTCGCAAGGCTCCCTGCGCCGCGGCTCGGCCGCCGTGTATCTGCCGGTCTGGCATCCCGAGATCGAGGAATTCATCGAAATCCGCCGTCCGACCGGCGGCGATCCGAACCGCAAGGCGCTCAACCTGCACCATGGCATCCTGATCTCGGACGCGTTCATGCGCGCCGTGGAGGATGATGCCGAGTGGATGCTGACATCGCCCAAGGACCGCAGCCATGTCCGCAGCATCTCCGCCAGGGCCTTGTGGGTGCGGATCCTGACCGCGCGGATCGAGACCGGCGAGCCGTATCTTATCTTCTCCGACCACGTGAACAACGCGCGGCCCGAACAGCACAAGCTCGCCGGGCTCGAGGTCAAAACCTCCAACCTCTGTGCCGAGATCATGCTGCCGACCGGGCTTGACCAGCACGGCCAGCAGCGCACCGCCGTGTGCTGCCTGTCCTCGCTCAATTTCGAGACCTGGTTCGAGTGGCACAAGGATGAGCTCTTCATCGAGGATGTGATGCGTTTCCTCGATAACGTGCTGGAGGATTTCATCGCCAAGGCGCCGGAATCGATGGCGCGGGCGAAATACGCGGCGATGCGCGAGCGCTCGGTCGGGCTCGGCGTCATGGGGTTCCACTCCTTCCTGCAGGACCAGAACATCCCGTGGGAAAGTGTCATGGCGAAGGTGTGGAACGTGAAAATGTTCAAGCATATCCGCATCCAGGCGGATGCCGCCTCGAAGAAGCTCGCGACCGAGCGGGGCGCCTGCCCGGATGCCGCGGAATACGGCATCCATGAGCGCTTTTCCCATAAAATCGCCATCGCGCCGACCGCATCGATCTCGATCATCACCGGCAACACCTCGCCCGGGATCGAGCCCATCGCCGCCAACGTGTTTTTACAGAAAACCCTCTCGGGCAGCTTTACCGTGCGCAACCGGCCGCTGCAGAAACTGCTGGCGAAATACGGGCGTGATGATGAGGAGACGTGGTCGTCGATCACGCTGACCAAGGGCAGCGTGCAGCATCTCGATTTCCTGACGCAGCACGAGAAGGACGTCTATAAAACCGCGTTCGAGTTGGACCAGCGCTGGATCATCGAGCATGCCGCCGACCGCACGCCGTTTATCTGCCAGAGCCAGTCGGTGAATATTTTCGTGCCCGCCAATGTGAACAAGCGCGATCTCCACCAGATCCATTATCAGGCGTGGAAGAAGGGCGTGAAGTCGTTGTATTACTGCCGCTCGCTCTCGATCCAGCGCGCCGACAACGTGTCCGAGAAGGCCGTGCGCCCCGACGAGTTCACCGGCATACCCCTCGTGACGGAACCCGGCGTGGAAGCGCCAGCCTCCACAAACTACGAAGAATGCCTGGCCTGCCAATAAAACCGAGGTCCGGGACCCTCGGCCAATTAATGGGGTCCGGGACTTTTCGGCCAATTATTGGGGTCCGGGGCCTCTCGGCCGATTATTGGGGTCTGCCGCCTCTCGGCCCCAGCGGGGTCCTGAGGGGCAGCGCCCCTTAGCCTTACTTACTTTTTTCAAATAGGTCTCTCATGTCAGAAACATTGCCCGTAAAACTCGATCTCCTCACGGAAAACCCGGTCTACAAGCCGTTTCGTTACCCATGGGCGTATGAGGCCTGGCTGACGCAGCAGCGCGTGCACTGGCTCCCCGAGGAGGTTCCGCTCGCCGATGACGTGAAGGACTGGCACAAAAATCTGACACTTTCGGAACGAAACCTGCTGACGCAGATTTTCCGCTTCTTCACGCAGGCGGATGTCGAGGTGAACAACTGCTACATGAAGCACTACTCGCAGGTTTTCAAACCGACCGAGGTGCTGATGATGCTGTCGGCCTTCTCGAACATCGAGACCGTGCACATCGCCGCCTATTCACATTTGCTGGACACCGTCGGCATGCCCGAGGTCGAATACACCGCCTTCCTCAAATACAAGGAGATGAAGGACAAATACGACTACATGCATGGCTTCTCGATGGACAGCAAGCACAACATCGCGAAAACCCTTGCAGCCTTCGGGGCCTTTACCGATGGCCTGCAGCTGTTCGCGTCGTTCGCGATCCTGCTGAATTTCCCGCGCTTCAACAAGATGAAGGGCATGGGCCAGATCATTTCGTGGTCGGTGCGCGACGAATCGCTGCATTGCCTGTCGATCATCAAGCTCTTCCGCACCTTTGTGCAGGAGAACCCGGAGATCTGGACGGAGGATCTGCGCCGCGAGATCTATCTCACCTGCGCCACCATCGTCGACCACGAGGATGCGTTCATCGATCTGGCGTTCGAGTTCGGCGCCGTGGAGGGTCTGACGGCGGATCAGGTGAAGCGGTATATCCGGTTCATCGCCGACCGGCGCTTAACCCAGCTCGGCCTCAACAGCCTTTTCCATGTCGACAAGAATCCCCTGCCCTGGCTTGACGACATGTTGAACGCAGTCGAACACGCGAACTTCTTTGAGAACCGCTCAACCGAATATAGCAAGGCCTCAACCACAGGGAGTTGGGAAGATGCTTTTGCGGACTTTAACGTGTATGAACCGGTGAACAGTCTGCCTGCGGAATGAGCGGCGGCCCCGGCTGCCGGGTTGCCAATAAATTTAGTTGATCCTTAACCAGTTAACTGGCGTGGAAGACTGCTTTTTTTATTGGCTTAGCCCGTAAAATTACCCTAATATTGTTCTCGATTTGTGATTAAGGTCGAGCTCGCAGAATGACCCCCGCCAGATGATGTTCAAGACTCCCCGCTCGATCTCAATGGCCGCTTACTGGAGGCCGACGACATGGTCCATGTGACCGACGATAACGACACTGAGCAGACCGCAAAGCCTGGCGCTGCCACGCCGCGCTATAGCCGCCGACTATCCGACAAAATACTGATCGCCTTCCACCACGCTTGCGACCAGGGCGACTACGAAATCGGCGAGCAGCTCCTTCACATCCTCGAGACCATGCTCACCCGCCGGACAGTTCCGCCCGATGCCAATCGCCGCAAGAGCATCGAAAGCCTGGTCGCCGCTCATGAGCGGCTCTGGCACCTCCGGCATCCGGAGAAAAGCTTCTCCTGATCGTGGTACTTCGGTAAGCCGAAGCACGCAGCCAGAGCACGCAGCCAAGGCAAGCAAGAGCTACTTTTTTGGAAAAAAGTAGCAAAAAACTTTTGGCCTGAAACTGTGTCGTCGACGCCGCCAGATCCTATGACGGTAGTTTGTTCCCAAAAACTAGTCCTTACCTACCCTCCCTCACCACTTCGTAAACCGGCCGACCAGCCCAAAATACACGGGCGCCGGCAGGCTCCGTAAAAACCGCAGCGGCCATGCCAGCGGGCCCGGAAACGCAATGATAAAACGGCCCTCGTCCAACCCCCGCAGAATCGTCCGCGCCGCATCATCCACCTCCATCAGGTAGGGCATCGGGAACTCGTTCTTATCTGTCAGCGGCGTCTTCACAAAACCCGGCAAGATCGCCGAAATGCCGACGCCCGCACGATCCAGGTCGAATTTCAAACTCTGGCACATCGCAAGCAGCCCGGCCTTGGTCGTGCTGTAGGTCACCGCCCCCGGCAATCCGGCGAGCCCGGCGAGCGAGCCGACCACGCCGATCTGCCCGCGTTTAGCGGCCAACATGCCGGGCAGCAAAACCGCCAGGCAATGCGCCGTTCCGACCAGGTTGACGTCGACCTGCGTCTTGAATCGCCCGACATCGAAACTCGGCGCCGTGTCGCGCAGGTAGGTGCCGGCGTTCAGGATCGCACGGACCACGGGCCGGCCCGCGGTCTGCTCGATCATCGCGAACGCCGCGCGCACCGCCGCTTCATCGGTGATGTCCAGGGGAGCCGCGATGATGCGGCCCGGATGGGTCTCGGCCAGGCTGGCGAGCTCGGCCTCGCGCCGCGCGGATACGGCCACGGTCCAGCCCGCATCGGCGAGCTGGACCGCGATCTCTCGGCCGATGCCGCTGGATGCACCGGTCACCCAGGCGATGCCGTCGGCAGGTGTTGGAATTTTATGGTTCATAGGTCATCTCCGCCCTGTTCTACTTTATGGAGTATGGTCGCCGCCCGACTCCGCAGCGCGCTCTGCTTTACCGGGGCCATGGCCCGCCAGCCGCGCAACGGCATCGCCATGCGCGGATTGTGTTCGAACAACGCCTCGTGGCGCGCGATGAAATTCCAGTACAGCGCGTTGAACGGGCAGCCCCGCTCGCCAACCGCGTCCCCCACATCATAGTGGCAACCGCCGCAATAGTCGCTCATCCGGTTGATATAGGCGCCCGACGCCGCATAGGGCTTCGAGCCCACGATCCCGCCATCCGCGTGCAGCGCCATGCCCCTGGTGTTGGGCATCTCCACCCATTGATAGGCATCGGCATACACCGCGAGGTACCATTCATCCACCTGGTCGGGATGCAGGGCCGCGAGGAGGGCGAAATTGCCGGTGATCATCAGCCGCTGGATGTGATGCGCATAGGCGTGCTTGAGGGTCTGCCCGATCGCATCGGCCATGCAGCGCATCCGCGTCCGCCCGGTCCAGTAAAAAGCCGGGAGCGCGCGCGTCGCGCCGAGCGCATTTTTCGACGCGTAATCGGGCATGTGCAGCCAGTAGATGCCGTTAACGAATTCGCGCCAGCCGAGGATCTGCCGGATGAACCCCTCGGCGGCGTTCAGCTTGACGCGGCCATCCTGATAGGCGGCCTCGGCCTCGCGGCACAGGATCAGCGGGTCGAGCAGGCCGAGATTGAGCGGAGCGGAGACCAGGCTGTGAAACATAAAGGGCGTGGACGCCGCCATCGCGTCCTGCCAGTCGCCGAATCCGGCGAGACGATGCGCGATGAAATCCTTGAAACCGGCGGCCGCGTCGCGCGCCGTCACCGGATAGTCAAAGCCCTTCAGCGCGCCGTAATGCCCGGAGAACCGGGCGGCGACGAGGGCCAGCACCTCATGCGTGATCTCATCAGGGGGAAAGCGTTTGGGCGCCGGCGGACGGACGGTTTTCGGCAGCCGCTTGCGGTTTTCAGCATCAAAATTCCACTTCGCACCGGCCGGGTTGTCGCCCTCCATGAGGATGCCGTGCAGCCGGCGCATCTCGCGGTAGAAAAACTCCATCCGCAGCGTTGTCTTGCCGCGGGCCCAGCGCGCGAAAAAACCGGGCGGCGTGCAGAACCGCTCATCCGCGCGAATTTCAATTCCCGGTACGGCAGCGATGTCCTCGCGCACCCGGTACTCGCTGCCTTCGGTGGCGATGACCTCCTTCAGCCCAAGCTCGCTCACCGCCCGGCGAATTTCACCGGCGAGCGTCTGCGTGTTGGCGAGATCATCCAGCCGCACATAGCGTACGTTGATGCCCTCGGCCTCCAGCTCGGCGGCAAAATGCCGCATCGCCGAGAGGACCAGGGCGATTTTCTGCGGGTGATGCGGCACGTAGGTGCACTCGCCCAGGGCCTCTGCCATCAGCACCACGTCGCCCGGCGCGCAATCCGAGAGCGCGGTGAGCCGCCGGGAGAGCTGGTCGCCGAGGACAACCCGGAGCGCGCTCACGTGATTTTTTCGTAGTTCCAGTTGCCGCGCAGGCTGAACTGCAAACCGGACCATTGGCCCGCCTGGTCGTACCAGACCGAGAGATGCAGCTTGCCCGTCACGTCGAAACGCTGCGCCACCAGGCTGCCGCCGGATGCCGTCGGCAGTTTGTTCCAACCCGGCGAATTCACGATCACCTCGTAGCTATGCGCGGTGTCGATATTCAATACGCTGCCGTTCAGCATCGCCTTGTTCCAGTATGTCAGCGGCATCGTATCCGGCGGCGCGGTATATTCAGGGTAGCTCTGTGACGGATCGTTATGATTGATGTCGACGACATCGTAGCCGGCGGCGGTTTTTTTGGCATGCACTTCGAGCATCGTGCCGTTGTTATTGACCTTGCTTGCGACACTCTGAAAAACACCGCCGGACCAGAGCTCGGTCGCGGTCAGCGTGTAGCGGTACACCGGGATCGAGGCGAGTGTTACGATGAATTCAAAATTCGTATCGACTGCGAGGCCATCATCCGTCTGACGGAAGGTCATAACGTGCTCGCCGACAGCGGCGCCGTTGCGGAACACCTTGAAGGCGATCCTGTTACCCGGCGGAACCGGCAGCGCTTCGGCTAAAACGGGCCCGGCCATCGCCACTGCCCCCGTGCTGACCAAAAACCGCCGTCGCTGCATTCTATCCCCTCTCGTCTTCACCAGACTATCGATAAACCGATCGGCATTATGCTATCGGTGAACCGATCGGCCGCTTAGATAGGGGCGACATTCACATAGCGCCATGGCACAACATTGTTATGCATCAGCTGATCCTGCTCCGCCACGCCAAGGCCGCCGCCGAACTGCCCGGCGGCTCAGACCATGACCGGCCGCTGACCGGCGGGGGGCGGGATGCCGCGACCGCGATTGGCCGGGCCATGCGCAAATCCGGCCTGGCGCCGGACGTCGTCCTCGTCTCCTCCGCCAAGCGGACGCAGGAGACGTTCGCAGCCCTGGAGGCGGCCGCGGTATGGGACGAGTGGCCCAATGTCGACACGCTGCCCGCCCTCTACATGGCGACGCGCCAGCAGCTGATCGACATCCTGCGTGAACTATCGGAGACGGTGCGCAGCGCCCTGGTCATCGGCCATAACCCGGGGCTGCACGAACTCGCCTTGGCGCTCACCGGCGCGCCCAGCCCCCGGCCCGAACTGGCGAGGCTCGGCGCCGGCTACCCGACGGCCTCGCTCGCTGAATTTCTCGTCACCACGCCCTGGCGGCGCCTCGGGCCGGGTGCGACCGCGCTGCAGCGTTTCGTACAGCCGGACGATGTTGTCTGAGCGGCCCATGCTGCAGGCGCGAAGGCAGACTTTACAGGCGACCTATGTTTTAATAACCCTGTCTTCATTCAGGACGTGTCACGCTTATCTATCCTCGATGACCTCCCAAAAACGCACAGAGAAGGTGAATCCGCATGCCTCACACCGCCACTAGCAAGCAGGCCGGGACGGCGACGCTGACGCTCGACGGCAAGACCGCGACCTTGCCCCTGCTGACCGGCTCGCTCGGCCCCGCTTGCGCCGATATCCGCAAAATCCAGTCCGAGCTCGGCATCTTCACCTTTGACCCGAGCTACGGCGCCACCGCCTCCTGCGAAAGCTCCATCACCTATATCGACGGCGATGCCGGTATCCTGCTCTACCGCGGCTACCCGATCGAACAGCTCGCCGAGCACTCCACCTTCCTCGAGGTCGCCTACCTCCTGCTCTTCGGCAGCCTGCCGAAAGAGGCCGAGCTCAAGGAGTTCACGCATGGCGTGACCATGCACACCATGCTGCACGAGCAGATCCGCCGCTTCTGGGATGGTTTCCGGCGCGACGCTCACCCGATGGCGATGCTCTGCTCAGTCGTCGGCGCCATGTCCGCCTTCTACCCCGACAGCATCGACATTCACGATCCCAAGCAGCGCGAGATCAGCGCTTACCGCATGATCGCGAAAATCCCCACCATCACCGCCTGGGCGCATAAGTACAATGTCGGCCAGCCGCTGGTATATCCCCGCAACGACCTGAACTATGCGGAGAACTTCCTGCATATGTTCCACGCCGTCCCGGCCGAGCCCTACAAGCAGAACCCGATCCTGGCGCGCGCCATGGACCGCATCTTCATCCTGCACGCCGACCACGAGCAGAACGCATCGACCTCGACCGTGCGGCTCGCGGGCTCGACCGGCGCCAACCCGTTCGCCTGCATCGCCGCCGGCATCGCCTCGCTCTGGGGCCCCGCGCATGGCGGCGCCAACGAGGCGGTGCTGAAAATGCTGGCCGAGATCGGCCACAAGGACAACATCCCCGAATTCATCCGCCAGGTGAAGGACAAGAACAGCCACACCAAGCTCATGGGTTTCGGCCACCGCGTGTACAAAAACTACGACCCGCGCGCCAAAATCATGCAGCGCACCTGCTACGAGGTGCTGGGCGAGCTCGGCATCAAAGACGAGCCGATGCTCGACCTTGCGATGGAGCTCGAAAAAATCGCCCTCGAGGACGACTATTTCGTTGAGCGCAAACTCTACCCGAACGTCGATTTCTACTCGGGCATCATCCTCAAGGCGATGGGCTTCCCGACCACGATGTTCACGCCCATCTTCGCCCTCGCCCGTACCGTCGGCTGGATCAGCCAGTGGATGGAAATGATCGAGGACCCGCAGCAGCGCATCGGCCGGCCGCGGCAGATTTATACCGGCGCGCCGTCGCGGGATTATGTGGCGATTGGCGAACGGGCTTAACGTTTTAAGTAAGCGCTTCTTTTTGTGAACAAAAAGAAGCAAAAAAACTTTACTTTGCTGGGCCGGAGACGCGGAGCCCTCCGCGCCTCCAGCCCAGCGCATAACAGCTTTTTTCTGGTTTTTTTTAAAAAAGTAGCGCGTTCCTGCCCATGAATCGCCTGGGCCCCTGGCGCAACCTCATCGGCGGCCTCACCTACATGGCGCTCATCATCGCCGGCGCCACGCTCGCCTACGTCGCAGATGGCTGGAGCTGGGGCGATGCCTTCTACTTCGTCATCATCACCGTCTTCACCGTCGGCTATGGCGAGGTGCACCCGGTCAACACGCTCGACCTGCGCGCGATCACGATCACCACCATCATCCTGGGCTGCACCGGCGTTATTTTCCTCACCGGCGCGCTCGTGCAATTCATTACCATCGCACAAATTCAGCAATTGCTGGGGAGCAAAAGGTTGAAGACGCAGATCGGGCAGATGACCGGGCACGTGATCATCTGCGGGTATGGCCGCATCGGTCAGATGCTGGCCGAGGAGCTCACAGCGGGCGGGATCGCCTTCGTCATCGTCGAGCTGAACGAGGCGCGACACGGCGAGGCGACGGCGCGCGGCTACGCGACCTGGAAGGGCGATGCAACCGACGAAGGCGTGCTGGAAGCGGTCGGCGTGCAGCGCGCCCGCGCACTCGCGACCGTGGTGCCGAACGACGCCGCCAATGTCTTTATTACCCTGTCGGCGCGCAACCTCAACAAGCACCTCGAAATCATCGCCCGCGGCGAGGCCGCCAGCACCAAGAGCAAGCTGCTGCAGGCGGGTGCGAACTCGGTCGTCGAGCCCGCGCATATCGGTGCCGAACGGATCGCCCAGCTGATCCTCTACCCGCAAAGCTCCATACATTCGGAAAGTTCCGATCGCATGCGCAGCCTCGGCGTGGGCCTGCGCACGCTCGGCCTAGAACTCGAAGTTCTGCCCGTCGCCACCGACAGCCGGCTTGCCGGTGCAACGATCGAAGCGATCGAACACGACGCGACAGGCGCGCTGTTCGTGATCGGCGTGAACCGCAAAACCGGCGAGACACTCACACGGCCGGACCCCGCGACGCGGATCGAGGCGGGGGATGGGGTGGTGGTGATCACGCGCTCGGGGCGGAGTACGCCGCGCATAAGTTAGCGAGAAAGCGGTTCTTTTTTGAAAAAGAGAACCAAAAACTTTTGTTGGTTGGGGACTTGGGCGTTTCACGAACGGTACCGCGTGGAGCAAGCCCATGGTGAATCCAACACGACCATCTCGAATGGTACGGAGCCCTTTATCCCTTGTTTCTTGCAATTGCGACGGAAGCCGACCCGGTATTCCAGCGGACGCCAGACTGCCTGGTGCCAAACAGGGCTACACCGACCTGCCCCCAGCCGACCCCTGTTCCGCAAGAGCTGCAATGTCTAATGACCGTTGCGATCTATGTGATGTTGTGGAGGATCGTTATACTCACCACCGGCTCCGTTAGAATAGGCCGGTTATCGTTGTGCGTGGTGGAGCCGTCAGGGGCCAAGCCTTAACTAACGGCGACGCTTTAAGGACGCCGCAACTTAATCCATGCCAGCCCACCGCCCCTGCTCCATTCCAAAAGTTTTTTGCTTCTTTTTTCAAAAAAGAAGCGCTTGCCTTCTTCAAACTCCTTACCTTGCCCCCCCGCCCCTCCCCCGATATTCACCATCCCCATACATCACGGAGATGCTGACCCATGCCCACTCTTTTTGATCCGCTGGTTCTGGGGGATCTGACCCTGCCGAACCGCATCATCATGGCCCCCCTCACCCGCGCGCGCGCCGGCGAGGCTCGGGTGCCCAACGAGCTTATGGCCGAATACTATCGCCAGCGCGCCAGTGCTGGGCTGATCATCTCGGAGGCGATTTCCGTCACCCCGATGGGTGTGGGCTACGCGAATACGCCGGGCCTGTGGTCGGCCGAGCAGGTGCAAGGGTGGAAAGCGGTGACGAAGGCGGTGCATGGCGCCGGCGGGCGCATTTTTGCCCAGCTCTGGCATGTCGGGCGCATCTCCTCCCCGGTGTTCCTCAACAACGAGCCGCCGGTGGCTCCAAGCGCGATCGCGGCGCAAGGCTATGTCAGCCTGGTTCGGCCCAAGCAGGAATACCCGGTGCCCCGGGCGCTCGCGACCGAGGAAATCCCCGGCGTGGTGGAGGCCTATCGCAAGGCGGCGATGAACGCACAGATGGCGGGGTTCGATGGCGTCGAGATCCACGGCGCCAACGGCTACCTGCTGGACCAGTTTCTGCAGGACGGCTCGAACCAGCGCGCCGACGAGTATGGCGGCTCGCTCGTCAACCGCGCGCGGCTGATGCTCGAGGTGACGGACGCCTGCACCTCGGTATGGGAGCCTGGGCAGGTGGGGATGCATCTCGCCCCACGGATGGATGCGCATTCGATGGGCGATTCCGACCGGCTCGGCACGTTCACCTACGTCGCGCGTGAGCTGGGCGAGCGCGGCATCGCTTTCATCTGCACGCGCGAGCACCAGGCCGACGACTGGATCAGCCCCCAATTGCGCCGGGCGTTTGGCGGCGTGTTCATCGTGAACGAGGGTTTCACGCTGCAGATGGCGCAGCAGGTGATGGCGGACGACGAGGCGGACGCTGTCGCCTGGGGCAAGCTGTTCATCGCGAACCCGGACCTGGTCGAGCGCTTCGCGAATGGCGAGACCCTGAACGAGCCGCAGCCCGACACGTTCTATGCCCATGGGGCGACAGGGTATACGGACTATCCTGCGCTGCACGCAGTATCGTCGGGCGTTTAAGGAAGCGCTACTTTTTTGAAAAAAAGTAGCAAAAAACTTTTTTAACTTTGGGCTATGGGCTTTGCAGCATCGGAGCCCGTGGCGCGACACTATGGAGTTTTTTGCTAATTTTTGTTCACAAATATAGTTCTTACTTACCGCGGTCGCATCATATCAAACCGGCTCTCAGGTCCAATCTCGGCATAAGCCGACGGCCCGCCGGCGCGCAGAATGATGGCAGCGCCGAACGTATCGAACACCCCATCCTTCAGCAGTTTGGTATCGATGTGCACGCCGATCACCTCTCCCAGCACCAGCCAGGTCTGCGCCAGCGCGCCGCGATAGCCTTTCAGCTGGATGATATCGGCGACCTTGCATTCGAAGTGCACCGGGCTGCCATCGACCCGTGGCGGTTTCACCAGCCGGGACGGGAGTTTGCTCAAACCGGCGATTTCGAACTCATCGACACCGTAAGGCACGGCGGCGCAGGAGGCGTTCATCGGCTCGGCCAACGCGCGGGTGGCAAGGTTCCACACGAATTCGCCCGTTTCCTGCGCATTGCGCAGCGAGTCCTTGGCGCCGGTGCTCGAGAAACCGATGATCGGCGGCGTGTAGTTGAACGCATTGAAAAAACTGTAGGGCGCGAGATTGACGGTGCCATCGGCGCCTTGCGTTGACACCCAGCCGATGGGCCGTGGCCCGACGATCGCGTTGAAGGGGTCATGGGCAAGGCCGTGGCCCGATGACGGCTCATAAAAATGGGTCTCGCTCATCAACACTCCTCTTGCAATTCGGCAAATATCGCGTGCCCGGTGAACAAGATCAATCGCTGTAACCGGCGCTATAATTTCTCGTCACCTCCGGCAATGTGACTGGCCAGCCTAAACGTTCCGCCCATCTGTGCGACATGAGCGTTTTCATCAGGAGATTCGAATGAAGTCTATGTTTGTTTTGGTCGTGGCGGCGGGCCTTGCCTCCGCGAGCGTGGCTGCCGCACAGACGGCCGCGACCCACACCGATAACGGTTCGGGCACGATGAGTACCGCGCGTCCCGGTTTGACGACGTCGCACGCTGATCATTCCAAACCGATGAAGCTGCACCACACGAAGATGGTGTCCAAGATGTCGGCGACGAAGAAACACGGGGCTGGGCAGCCTAACGGCCCTTCGGCGAGCGGTAGCGGGAAGTAGCTCGTCAGACCATTTTGGCGAACAAAAAGTAGCAAAAGCACTGCTACCTGGGTTCCAGGCTATGGCCGCATGACTACCTGCGGCCCAGAGTTTTAAAAGTTTTTTGCTACTTTTTTTCAAAAAAGTAGCGCTTCCTTTCCCGTACCTAAAGCATCCGATCGATTTTAAGCTCCGCGGGCAGGGGGTAAGACCCCCGCTCATCTGCATGCAGCCCGGGCTCATAGCGAACCAGCCTATCACCGCCTTCGCTTTTGGCTCTGTAGAGCGCCTGGTCCGCCCGCCGCACGAGCTCCAGCGGATTGTTCAGCTCGGCGAGGCCGATGAAGGCGGCCGCCCCGCAACTGATGGTCACGAAGCCGCTCTCGCTCGCCTCATGGGTGATTTTGAGCGCCTGTATGGCGGCGAGGATGATCTGGGCGACACGTTCGGTGCCCTGCTCATCGGCCAGGGGCAGCAGCACGGCAATTTCTTCGCCGCTGAAGCGCGCGATGAGGTCGCCGGTGCGGCGCGGCACATTGCGGACGGCCTGGGCTACCCGGCGCAGGCAGGCATCCCCCGCCATCTGGCCGTATAATTCATTAAAGGAGCGGAACTGGTCGATATCGATCAGCACCAGGCCGAGCGGCAGGCTGGTGCGCACCGCCCGCTTGAATTCGTGCACGAGGCTCTGGTCGAACTGCCGGCGGTTGGCAAGCCCGGTCAGGCTGTCCTCCAGGGTCATTTCCTTCAGGGCGGCATTGGCCTGCAGGGCGACGGCGTTCGCCTCGCGCATGCGCGCTTCCGTGATTTTCTGATTGGTAACATCA
>Ga0116231_10006841_pt1 | contig 21374 bp, 10 predicted proteins | sample S1TSphgellanicum_2_FD_89695 | JGI IMG/M metagenome (GOLD analysis project Ga0116231, IMG submission 89695) | Host-associated microbial communities from peat moss isolated from Minnesota, USA - S1T2_Fd - Sphagnum magellanicum MG | ecosystem: Host-associated > Plants > Peat moss > Unclassified...
GAATTGGCTGGTGGAAGACGGCATTGCTGCCGGCGACAAGGTGATCGTCGACAACCTGCAGAAGCTGCGCGACGGCGCTCCCGTGAGCCCGCATGCCGGCGCCGCCACCGCGCCTACTGTGGCCGTCAACACTCCGGCGGGGAGGTAAGCGATGTCGAAATTCTTCATTCGCAGGCCCATTGTGGCCATTGTCATCGCGATTCTTACGGTAATCGTCGGTTTGGTGACGCTCTTAACGCTGCCGATCTCGCAGTATCCCAACATCGTTCCGCCGGAGATTCTGGTCACGGCCACGTACCCCGGCGCGGACGCGAAGACCGTTACGCAGGCCGTTTCAACGCCGATCGAGCAGCAGATGAACGGCGTCGACAACATGATCTACATGGACTCGGTGAGCGCCAACAACGGCGTGGTCCAACTCTTTGTGGACTTCGACGTGAAGACCGATCCGAACATCGACCAGGTGCTGGCGCAGTTGCGTGTGGACCAGGCGCAGTCGCAGCTCCCCGCGCAGGTGACCACGGCCGGCCTCACTGTGCAGAAGGCGCTGACTTCGCCGCTGATGCTGGTGGCAGTGAATTCACCCGGCGGCAAGCTGAGTGCGGACTTTCTGACCAACTACGCGATCATCAACCTGCAGGACCAGATTGCCCGCGTTCCCGGCGTATCGCGTGTGCAGACCTTCGGCGGCACCTATGCACTGCGCGTTTGGGTGCAGCCGGATAAGCTGGCCCAGCTCGGCGTTACCGCGACAGACGTGATCTCGGCCATCCAGACGCAAAACAATGTAAACCCCTCCGGCCAAATCGGCGGCGAGCCGATTCCGCAAGGCCAGCAGTTCACCTACACCGTCCGCACGCAAGGGCGGCTGGTGACCCCGGAGGAGTTTGGCAAAATTGTTCTCCGCGCCAATCCCGATGGCTCCATCCTGCACTTGAGCGACGTGGCACGCATTGAGTTGGGCGATGCGGCTTATGGTCTTTCAGGACGATACAATCAGGCGCCTGCGGGTGTGATGGCCATCTACCAACTCCCCGGCTCGAATGCGGTTGCCACTGCCGAGGCTGTTGGCAACCGTATGAAGGAGCTTTCGGCGACCTTCCCCTCCGGCATTTCCTACAGCATCCCGCTCGACACCACCAAGGCGGTCACTGCGGGCATTCACGAAATCGTCATCACGCTGGCTGAGGCGCTGGCGCTGGTGGTGGTCGTCGTCTTCGTCTTCCTGCAAGGCTGGCGCGCAACGATGATCCCGCTGCTGGCCGTTCCAGTCTCGCTCATCGGAACGTTCATCATCTTTCCCGCCCTCGGCTTCTCGATCAACACGTTGTCGCTCTTTGGACTGGTGCTGGCGATTGGCCTGGTGGTGGATGACGCCATCATCGTGGTTGAGGCTGTAGAACATCACATCGACGAAGGCATGGACCCGCAGGCCGCAACCATCAAGGCAATGGAAGAGGTGGGCGGACCGGTAGTGGCCATCGCACTGATTCTCGCCGCGGTATTCATTCCTACAGCCTTCATTCCGGGGATCACCGGGCGGCTCTATCAACAGTTCGCGATCACCATCGCCATCTCGGTGCTGATCTCGGCATTCAACGCGTTGACGCTCTCGCCAGCGTTGGCGTCACTGTTGCTCAAGCCCAAGAGCGAGAATCGGAATCAAGGACCGCTGGCGAAGTTCTACGCGGGTTTCAACAGGATCTTCGGCAGGGCCACCGATAACTTCGTATCTACGTCGAGCGTGCTGATTCATAAGTCCGTCATCGCGATGGTGGCGCTGGTAGGGATTCTCGTCATCGCGATCTTTTTGGGTGGCAGCCTGCCCAGCGGCTTTATTCCAACCGAAGACCAGGGATATATGTTCCTCGCCTTGCAGCTTCCGGACGGCGCCTCAGCGCAGCGCACGGATGCCGCACAGCAAAAGATTACGGCTGCTCTGTTGAAGACTCCAGGGATCGAAGGCGTCATCGCGGTCACCAACTTCTCGCTCTTGACGCAGGTTCAGAGCACCAACGCCGGCTTCTTCTTTGTTGCGCTCAAGCCGTGGGAGGTGCGCAAAAGCAAGGAAGAGCAACTTGGGTATATCCAGGCCAGTCTGCAAAAACAGCTCGGCGCCGATCCGGATGGCATAGCCTTTGCCTTTCCTCCGCCTGCGATTCCCGGCATTGGAACCTCGGGTGGTGTAACCATGGTGGTCGAAGACCGCTCCGGCGCGGACGACCCGGCTACGCTCACCAAGGATGTGTTTGGCTTCCTGGGCGCGCTTTCGAAGCGCCCTGAGATTGCGGTGGCCATCCCCTCCTACCAACCGGCCGTGCCGCAACTCTACGCGGATGTGGATCGCGAAAAGGCGCTGCAACAGCAGGTCGATCTTGGCAGCATTTACAGCACCATGCAGACCTTCATGGGCGGCTATCTGGTGAATTACTTCAACCGCTTTGGCCGCCAATGGCAGACCTACGTCGAGGCGGAGGGGACTTCGCGCACCGATATCAAGAACATCAGCCAGTTCTATGTGCGCAGCGCCAATGGGAGCCAGGTGCCGTTGAGTTCGCTGGTGCATGTGAAGCAGATAACCGGCCCCGAATTCATCTACCGCTTCAATGAATTCAATGCCGCCCAGATCAACGTGACGGGAGCGCCTGGCTACAGCTCGGGACAGGTCCGAAAGGCTCTCGAAGAAACCTTCCATCAGACCATGCCGGCCGATGCGGGCTTCGATTACTCGGGCATGTCCTATCAGGAGCAGCAAGCGGAAAAAGGCGTGCCGTCTTGGGCCGTCTTCGGGCTGTCGCTGCTGTTCGTCTTCCTGATCCTCGCCGCGTTGTACGAGAGCTGGACGCTGCCCTTTAGCGTACTGCTGAGCACGCCGGTGGCGATCCTCGGCGCCTACGTCGCACTGCACATTCGATCACTCGAAAACGACATCTTCGCCACGATTGGACTGGTCATGCTGATTGGGCTTTCGGCGAAGAACGCAATCCTTATCGTGGAGTTCGCCAAGACCAACTACGAGAGCGGACAAAGCATCTGCGAGTCCGCACTGAACGCGGCGCGATTGCGCTTCCGGCCAATTGTCATGACGGCCCTGGCCTTTATCTTCGGCTGCTTGCCGCTGTGGGTTGCAACCGGCGCGGGTGGTGCTTCGCGGCGCATCCTGGGCACGGCAGTCATCGGCGGCATGACGCTCTCGACGATCCTGGGACTGATCTTCATCCCGGTCACCTTCGCAGTCGTCGAATATCTTTCGCATCGCTTCGTGAAAGGCGGCGGCCACATCACCATGGACTGCGCAAGCACACCCAAGAAAAAGAAGAACCCACCGCTTGCTCCCACCCAGACGGAAGGAGGTCAGGTATGAATCTCTCATCTTCTTCACTCTTCAGGAGCGTTTCATTGGTGGCACTGTGCACTGTCGGGCTGCTGACCGGGTGCAAGGTCGGTCCGAACTATGCGCGCCCGAACGTAACGGCACCGCCGGCATTTCGCGGCGCGGACAATGCAACTGTCTCCAGCGATCCGAAGGGTTCGCTGGGCGACGAGCAGTGGGCTGCTGTCTATCGCGAACCGGAGTTGCAGGAACTCATCAAAAAGGCGCTCGCCAACAACTACGATGTGAGGATTGCCGCCCAACGCATTCTCGAGCAGGAAGCGCAAGTAAAGGTCACCCGCGCCAGCGAGTTCCCCTCCATTTCCTTTGGCGGAACTGGCATTGGAGCGGACTTGCCTTCGTCCCTTGGCACTTCGATCCCGAGTCCTCTGGTGGATGGCGCACTGAGTCTGAATGCGACTTGGACTCCGGATTTCTGGGGCCAATATCGCCGCCAAACTGAAGCGGCGCGCGCGACTCTGCTGGCGCAGAAGTGGGCGCAGCGGGCAGTTCAATTGTCGCTGGTGCAATCGGTGGCCACCGACTATATCCAACTGCGCGCCTACGACCGTCAGCTTGAGATCACCAGGGAGACTCTCAAGGCGCGGCAGGATTCGCTCGACCTGACCAAGAAGCTTGAAACCGGCGGATCATCGCCCCTCTCGGACGTGCGGCAGGCGGAGCAGCTTGTCTACACCGCATCCTCTGAAATTCCGCAACTGGAGCAGAATATTCAGCAGGAGGAGAACGCCATTGCCCTGCTGCTGGGCGAGAACCCCGGACCCATTGCGCACACCGATCCCAACGCACTGACACCTCCGCCGCAGGATTTGCCGGCCGGTTTGCCTTCACAGTTGCTGGAGCGGCGCCCTGATATTCAGGAAGCCGAAGCGACTTTGATCTCAGCCAACGCACAGATTGGAGTGGCGCGGGCGCAGTTCTTTCCGTCATTGCCGATCAGTGCTTCCGCAGGGCTGGGAGGCAATACCTGGGCGAGTCTGGTGGACATCGCGAGCAAGACCATCTACGGATATGGCTCGCTGACCCAACCAATCTTCAGCGGCGGAAAGTTGACGGGGCAGTTAAAGCTGTCGGAAGCAACCAAGGAGGAGATGGTCGTCAATTACCAGAAGACCATTGCCGGCGCGTTTCGCGACGTCTCGAACGCGCTCATCGCTCTCAATAAGCAGCGCGCGTATCGCGAGGAGCAGGAGAAGCTCGTTGCCGCCGCGCAGGATGCCACGCGTCTGGCGCGGATGCGCTATCAGGGCGGTTCGACAGGTTATCTCGAAGTGCTCACGACCGACTCGAACCTCTTCTCTGCCCAGTTAAATCTCGTCTCAGCCCAACAAGGCGAGGCGCTCGCGCTGGTGCAGTTGTATGGAGCGCTGGGTGGCGGCTGGCAGTAGTCGCGAAGCCTATGGAGCGGGCCTTTGGGGCAGCTTCGCTCAAGCCGCGCTTTTTCTCTCGCAGGTTGCCTTTCAGGGAGCGGTCGGGCTCGTGGCCGGCGCTCCTTGCCGCAGGATAGTTGAGGTCGATGGCTTCGCCCCATCGTCCGGATGCTCCTGCGCAGTTCGATTGTTTTGTTTCACCTGTTTGAGCTTGTCGAACCACTCGTTTGACTGGGCGCTGTTGCCTTGCTGCAGATACGTGCGGCCGAGCAGGTAGTAGGCTTCTTCCAGATTGGGGTTCAGCGCGACGGCTTCCTGCAACTCGCGGATGGCATCGTCTCGCTTGCCCGCGTTGGCGAGCAGCTTACCGTAAAGATCGTGATCCTGGTCATTCGCGGCGGGCAGTGCGACAGCGCGGGCGGCGTAGATGGTCGCCTGTTCAGGATTGTTTGCGCGGTCGTAGGCCAAAGCCGCGCTGTGGGCAAAGAGCCTGGTTTGCGGGCTGATATCCGACGCATGCCCGTAGGCTTTGGCGGCCTTGTCCATGTCGCCTTGCGTGAAGTAGCAGAAGCCCAACATGTCGAAAGAAAGAGCCAACGAAGGGTCTTCCGCGACAGCGCGTTGAAGTGCGGGTATCGCCTTTGCCGGACCGAGTTGAACGATCTGCGCAATGCCCAGCAGGAGATCGCGTTCCCCTGCCTCCCGCCCCTTCGGATGGATTCGATCGAGGACTGGCATTGCATCCGCGGCGTCATCCTTCTCAAGGAAGAGCCGAGCCAGCGCAACGCCAAATTTAGGATTCTGAGGATCGGTTTCAACTGCTCCGCGGAGATGGCCAATGGCGTCGGCCATCTGCTCAGGCTGGGCTGATTCGAGCAGGGCCAGATGGTAGAGCGCTGTGCCATTGCTAGGATTGGCTTTCGCGGCGCGCCCAAAAGCCTGTTGCGCATCCGCGGTCGAGCCCATGTCGAGGTATGCGAGTCCGAGCAAATACGGGACGGTGCCACTGCTATCGGTAGTCGCCGCCGCGTTCAACAGAGCAACGGCTTTGGCGTCTTCGTGGATCGCAATATAGGCGCGGGCCAGAAGCGTATCCAGGGTAGGATCGGGCTGCGACTGGGCTTGCGCCGTTTCGAGCAGGGGCACGGCTTGCCTTGCGTCGCCAGCTTCGAGAAGCGATTGAGCCACATGCAGGAGTGTTTCCGGCGGCGCTTCCTTCCGCAGTTGGTCGAGCGTGGGCTGTGCATCCTCGGCGCGGCCTCCCAAGACAAGATCGACCGCCAGATGCTCAAGGATCGCGCCATCGCCGGGACGCGCCTGATTGGCTGCCTCAAGGTGTTGGATGGCTTCCCCGGTCGCATGTTGCTCTTCAAGCAGGATGGCCAGGTTGTACTCGGCTTCCGGAGACCCGGGCTGGAGCTTCACCACCTGGCGCAATTGTTGCAAAGCGCGATCATGCTCTCCGAGTCGAATGAGGCTTAGGGCCAGGTTGTAATGCGCCGGAAGATCGTCCGGATGGATGCGCAGCGCGGCGTCGAAATCCTGCACTGCCTCGCGAAATTGCTTGAGTTCGTTCTCCGTGATGCCACGCCAGGTGAAGGCATCCGCGGCTTTGGGATCGGCCTTGATCGCGGCGCTGAATTGCAGCTTGGCCGCGGCGAAGTCTCGATTTTGGAGCAAGCGCAAACCGCTGACGACAGCGGTCGCTGCGGGGTCCGAAGCGGTCTGCATGGCCACGCCGGCGGAAGAGGTGAAACACAGGCCTGCGGCTAATAGCAGCGGACGCCAGCGCGCAGGCCGCGTTGCGGCGGTGCGTCGATTCAATCGATGAACCCTCGAATTTCGCATGGCGCGCCACTCCCTACGCCTTCCGCAGCGTAGTCAGTGTACCCCCTTCCTGAATGCGCAGGAACTGATTCGCGGCGAGGTTGTGAAGTCGATCCACGGCGCCACTGGGCCAATGAATCTCAAGTAAGTCGATCGTCGACTTGTCGCCCAGCCCGAAATGAATGCGCAGATCGTTCTGCGATAAGTAACTGCCTCCGCTGCGCACTTCGGCGATCTGGGACGATGCACCGGCGACGCATTTCAATCGCGCTCCGATGGCGCTGCGATTCGATTTGACGCCAACCAGCTTGAGATTGATCCAATGGCTGGCGTTCTGTCCTGTGACCTTGAGCAGCGAGGCGCGTGCGTTTTGATTGTTGATGACAATGTCGACGCGGCCATCGTTGTTGAAGTCGCCAAAGGCGCAACCGCGTCCTGTGGAAGGCGTGGTGATGGCCGCACCGGCCAACTGCGACACTTCTTCAAAGGTTCCATTGCCGCGGTTGCGATAGAGGGTGCGCGGCTCACGGTATTCGGTGTTGGAGTGGATGCGTTCGAGCTCCGGATAGACGTGGCCGGAGACGTAGAACAAGTCCGCCCAGCCATCGTTGTCGGGATCGAAGAAGCCGCAGCCCCAGGAAACATAATGGGTTTCGTTGCCCAGGCCCGCGGCTCCCGCGGCATTGGTGAAGGAGGCGTCACCGTCGTTGTGAAATAGGTCGACACCTTCATCGGAAAAATTGGTCTTGAGGATATCGAGCCAGCCATCGCGATCGTAGTCGGCGGCATCGAGGCCCATACCGGCCTGGCCCAGGCCGTTGTCACTGAAGGCTACGCCTCGGATCAGTCCTTCTTCGCGAAAGGTGCCGTCGTGGTTGTTGAGGAACAACAGGCTCGCGGTAGTGTCGCTGGCCACGTAGATGTCGGGCCAGCCATCGTTGTCGAAGTCCGCCACCAGTACGCCGAGTCCGTAGGCAACATGCTTCGATACGCCGGCCTGCACTGATACATCCGTAAAGGTTCCATCGCCGTTGTTGCGGTAGAGGGTGCTGGATTCGATGATGAGTCCGCGCGGTCCGCAGTTGACTGGCAAACCTTTGAAGATACAGTAGGGGTTGGAGCCTGGATCGAGCGCGTTTTGCAGGGAAAAGTTGATGTAATGCGTCACCAATAAGTCGAGTTTTCCATCGCGATCGTAATCCACGAAGGCGCATCCGGTGCTCCATCGCGCCGCGTCTCCGGCGACTCCCGCCTTGCGCCCAACTTCAGTGAACGTGCCGTCTCCGTTGTTGTGGTAGAGGACGTCCTCGCCCCAGTACGTAACGAAGAGATCGTCGAAGCCGTCATTGTCGTAGTCGCCGACGCAGACGCCCTGACCCCAGCCGGCATGCGTTAGCCCGGACTTGGCAGTGACATCGGTGAATGTGCCATCGCGGTTGTTATGAAAGAGCCGGTTGGAGCGGTCTCCAATGGGGCGAGGTTCTGAGTCTATGCCTGGGAATGTGCTTCCATTGACCAGGAAAATATCCAGCCATCCGTCGTTGTCATAGTCGAAATAGGCTACGCCCGAGCCGGTGGTTTCAAGGATGTACTTCTTGCTCTTGTCTCCTCCACAGACCTGCAGAAAATCGAGGCGCGCGTCGCCGGCCACATCCTGTATCGAGTAGCCCAGCGCTGAGCCGATTGGCCGAAGCGTGGCGCGCTGCGATGCGGACGGGATTGCCTGGGCTGCCGCGAAAGCCGAGCCTGCATGCAGCAGAAGGCTTGACCCGGCAAGGCACAAAAACTCGCGCCTGGTGGGCGCACCTCCGGACGAGCCAGCGCTCGCCTCGGATGGATCGCGAAAGAATAGGCCTCGCCGTCGCGTCATTGGGCATCCTCTTTGCCGGCGGGCTTCGCATTCAAGAGAGCATTGAGCTTATTTTGAAACTTGTCGCCGCGCTCGGTCTGCAGGCGGTTGAAGATAGCCATCTCCGCAGCGGCTTCGGGCATCTTCTTCTGCTGCCGGTACGCCGTCATCAACACGTAATGCGCTTCGGCGCTGTCGGGATGTTCCGCGGTAATTGCCTGCAACTGGCGGATGGCTGCGTCGGCGTCATGCTGCGCCAGCAGAATCTTCGCCAATCCTATCTGGGCATCGACCAGCGACGGGTCTAATGCGGCAGCCTCTCGAAACAGCGGCTGGGCTTCGGCAAGCTTTTGCGCGTGCATGTCGATGTCTGCCATGGCCAGGTCGGAGACTGCGGATTGCGGGTCGACAAGCTTCTCCTTTTGAAACTCGCTCATGGCCTTGTCGTCGGCGTCGGGAGCGGCTTGCTTCAGATAGAGTTGGCCGATGCGATAGTGCATCTGCGGCAGCTTTGGATTCTGTTCGATGGCCAGTGAGTACTCACGGATCGCCTGATCGTAGTTGTTTTGCGCCTCGTAGACTTCTCCGGCCAACTGATGAACGCGGTAGGACTCCGGATGTTTGGAAATCAGCTCGTTGGCCGTCTCATTCCACAGGCGCGTGTAGAGTTCGGCAGACTTATACAAGACATCTGGGTCGCCCGGATAAAGCTGTTTCAGCCGCGCCGCAGTCTCAAGAGCCGGCAGCGGGTCGGAGGCTCCAACAGTGCAGTTGAGTAGCGCCAGCCCGGTCAATCGCTGTAGATTGCCCTGTGGCTCCGAAGCGAAGTGTTTGGAGAGCAGAGGAGATGCTTCGTTGCATTGGCGCAGATCCGCTTCGCTCAGAGCAAGGAATAGTTCCGCGCGGGGCGCGGCTGGGTCGATGCTCAGTGCCTTTTGCAAAGCCTCGTAGGCGGGCTGCGCTTTGCCGGTTCCATAGAGCAGAATGCCGAGGCCGGTCCATGCGGAACTGCTGTGCGGATCGATGGAGAGCATCTCGCGATACTCGTGTTCGGCGCCAGCGAGATCGTGGGATTTGAGGTCTTGCTCTGCTTTTTCGCGATGTTGCTGCATGGGATCGGGAGCAGGGGTCTGCGCGCGGAGCAAACAGGAAGTGAAGACCGAAGCAAAGATTGCCGCGGCGAAGATTTGGTGGGCTACTGCCATTCGCATTCGCCTGTTTCCCTCGATGCTCACCCCACTCTAGCGTGCTCGATAAATCGAAGGCAAATGCCGGGGCTGTTTACAAATCGATGCCCCGCCGCCAAGAGATGTTGCAGGCGGCGGGGCATCGCGTGTTGGTTGAGGATTGGGTTAGAAGATGTACTTCAGAGCGAACTGCAGGATGCGCCCGTCGGCTGCGGAGGTAAGCTGGCCGAAGCTGCCGTCGCCCACGTTGCTGTCCGGTGTTCCGAAGTTCGGATGGTTGAAGAGGTTGAAGAACTCTGTCCGGAATTGCAGCTTGCCGTGTTCGTAGATCGGGAACTCCTTGAAGAGCGAGAAGTCCAGATCGACTCGGGCAGGGCCGGTGAGGAAGTTCCTTGAAGTGTTGCCGTAGGTGCCGGCTGCCGCGTTGGTGAAGGCTGCCGGGTTGAAGTACTCCGAGACACCGCGATGCGAGGGGTTGATTGTCTCGCCCGATACATGATCGGCAAACTCGCCGCCGATGCCGGTTGCCGCGGTGTCGGTATTGCTGGTGATGGTATAGGGGACGCCAGTTTGTGCGATGAGGACGCCCTGATTCTGCCAGTCGTTGACGACCCCGCCCAACAAACCATGAGCGGACTTCAACTTAGGCAAGGCGTAAATGTAAGAGGCGGTGAACCGTTGGTGAACGTTGTTGTCGCTCGGGCCGTAGTTCAACCGGAAATCGGTTGGATCGCGCGGACCGAGGCCACCTTCCGCGCCATACGGAACGACATCCAGATACTTGGCGTAGACGTACGACGCCAATACACTAAATCCCTGCGAGTAGCTCTTGTTCACTTCCACAACGCCGGCGTGATACGTGGACCAGGCAGAATTGGTTTCTTCCTGCGTTTGACCCAGGCATGGCCCGTCAGTCTGGCCTGAGCGGCAGTCGTTGGCATACAAGCGCCGAGCATTGATTGTGTTCTGGTTGGTGGCGATGCTTTGAGTGAAGTCGTAGGTTGAGATGGGCGCGTAATTGATGTCTCTCGACATGAACAGGTGCGTCCCCTTGTTCCCGATGTACGAGACCGACAGCAGGTAATTCTTTGCCAATTCGTGATCTACGGTTAGATTCCACTGAGTCGTGTAACCCTCGTTGAAGTTGGGCGGCAGGACAGTTCCTTCCGCTGAAGTCGGCCACTGTCCGCCATACGCTGCGCTGAAGGACTGGCGCTGGGCTGCGGTGCGGGGAATGATAAAGGGGAACGGATCGACGTGCTCCCCTGCGGGCGCATTCGTGAAGATGTTGGTTCCGGTGAGGCTTGGGTATGGGGTGCTGGTGCTCACGCCATTGACGGTGACGTTGTCGTCGAAGGGTTGAGCGGTTGAGTAGCGATTCCACGCGATCAGGCGAGCCTGGTCCCAGAACAGACCGAATCCGGCGCGGACGGAAGTCTTGCCGTCGCCGAACGGGTCCAAGTTCACGCCAACGCGGGGCGCGACGTTTTTCAAGCGGTTGGGAACCATGGAGCGAGAGCAGCCTACATCTCCGTGTCCCAACGAACTGGAGCCCTTCGGAGGACCGGGAAATGTAAATCCCGGAGGCGCGGTGGGATAGAAGCTCGAAAGGGTCTTGAACGTGGGATCGAAGCAGATCTGATCGTTGTAGTTGTCCACGGGGGGTAGGAAAGGCTCCCAGCGGAAACCGGCGTCGATGGTGATTCGGCGGGTCACTTTGTAGTTGTCTGCTACGTACGCGTCGAGCGCGTTGTGGCGCAAGTCGCTATAGACCTCGGTCTGCAGGTTGAAGTTGTTGGGCAGGCCTAACAGCATGTCCGCAAGAGCATTTGTGGTGGAGGCGCTTCCATTGGGCTGCACCGTATATTGGCCGTTGAAGTTGAAGCCCGGATCGGTGAAGTAGTCTTCGACGCGGTTGACGGCCTCTCGGCGGAAGTCACCGCCAAGCGTCAGGGTGTGCTTGCCGAGATTCCAGGTCAGATAATCGGTATACTGCCAGGTCTGTCGATCTTGAGTGAACGTTCCGTCGCCGCCATTGTTGTAGCTGCCGTTCACGGTGATATAGAACTCGCTTGGAATGCCCGCGCGCGAGGTACCCGGCAAGCTGCCGAAGGTCTCCCAACCATCTGAGACCAGCGTACCGCGATGATGGCCAACCCGCGTGAAGCCGAAGACCGCGGTGTTGATCAGCTTGGGAGTGAAGGTGTGGGTGTAGTCGAGAGCTACGTTCTGGTTACGGAAATATTTGTCGTGCGGCAGATCCATATTGCCGGCACCGTATCCGGTCGACAGATCCTGGTTGAAGAAGTAGTGGCCGAAAAGAAAATCTTTGTCACTGAACTTGTGATCGATCCTGGCCAGGTACTGGTTCTCGTTGAGGTCGTCTTCGTTGTCGGCCGAGGGAGCGTGGTAGGTGTACCCTCCGGTGGCATTGTTGGGGGTGAAGTTCATGAGTGCCTTGATCGCGGCTTTGGCAGTCGGATCGATGCGGGTTGATGGAATGACGCCGCCGGGGAACGGCTGTCCAGTTAGAGGGTCATACACTGTACCGGATGGGAAGAGCGCACTGCCGTCGGCGGTCAGATTGGGATTCTCCGCGGCGGTATAAACCTGCCCGATGACGACCGACTCATCGCGGCGCTGCCGTGTGCCCTGGTAATAGCCGAAGAAGAACGTCTTGTTCTTGAAGATGGGTCCGCCAAGATATCCGCCGAACTGGTTCAGCTTGAGAGCGGGCTTGGCTTCGCCGGGTACGTCGAAGTAGTTGTGCGTATCGAGCACGGTGTTGCGCAGGAACTCGAATAGACCGCCGTGGAAGGTGTTGGTGCCGGCCCGCGTGGCCGCGTTGATCAGGCCGCCGGAGCTGCGCCCGTACTGGGCGGTGAAGTTGCTGGTCTGGATGTCGAATTCCTGGAGCGCGTCGGGAGCGGGAAAGACCGGCGCTGTGGAGAGGTAAGAATCCGTCATGTCCACGCCGTCGAGCAGGTAGTAGTTCGAGCCGGGACGGTTGCCGTTGACGACCACGCCTTCATGCTGTCCCTGGCCGTGCGATACATTGTCGTTGTCGTAGGAGACGCCGGGCATGATGTATTGCAATTGAAGCGTATCGCGGCCATTCAAAGGGAGATCGACGACCCTCTGCTGGTCGACCACCTGGCTGATGGTGGCATCTACCAGGTTCACATCCTGGCCGGCGGTGTCGCCGCTGACCTGGACGACTTCCGTGTTCGAACCGACTTTCAGCTGAGGGCTGACCGTCACATTCTGGTCGACCTGGAGAACGATTCCGCTTTGGAGATAGCCCTCAAAGCCCTTGGCGGCGACTTTGATCGAGTAATTGCCAACCGGCAGAACGGGGAACGTGAAGTTTCCATCGCCGTCCGTGATTCCGGTGCGGGCTTCGCTGGTTCCTTCGTTGGTGACGGTGACGGTGGCTCCCGGAAGTGGGGCTCCCGAGGGATCGGTGACGGTGCCGACGATTTTGCCGGTGGGTCCAGCGGCAAGAAGTTCGCTGGATTGGAACACCATTAGCAGGATCGCTAGCATCGCCGCAAATAGCGATATTTGCGTCAAATTCTTTCTCATGGCTATCTCCTGAAAAGAGGAACGGGGGTAGATGGACGTCCGAATACGCTCCAGCTTCCTGGGATCAGCCATTGCCCGGTCAACGCTTTGCGGCGGAAACGCTTTCAGCATCGCGCCTGCGCACAAAAGTGGAGACCAAGTGGGAACTGATTCCGGAAACTGGTAGCGCCATCATTGGCGAATGTTCAACGACGACATACGTGCCCAAAAAGTTCAGCATCTTCGCAGTCTGGACACATGAAACGTTACCTGGAACGCTTCCTAGATAACGTTTTCTACTTCGGGAGAGAATCCTAGGCAGCCGAAAAGAGGTTGTCAAGTTCTTTTTCAGATTTTGTGGAAAGCAGGTACTTTCCCTCGCTCTCCCATCGCTGAAAACTCACATTTGCCTCGCCAGCAGGCACCCCATCGTCTCGCGCGGAAAGATGACGTTCACCCCGTCGCCCGCCGGTTGCACCGCAATCTCCAGGTTGGTGGGATAGAGAATCTTCATTTCGGGATGGATTTTCGGCAGATGCACCTGGCGCTCTCCGCGCAAACGCCACACTGCGATGAAATCGCTTTCCGGAGAACGCATGCCCAGCGCAATCGGTGAATTGTGGTCGGTAATATCGGGCAAACCGAGCGGAAAATACGGCACGGCCGACCGGGTATGACGGCGAATCACCTCCTTGTAAATCCTGAGGCCGGTTTTGACCTGCTCAAAGACCGCTGGCTTCAGATTTGCCAGATTGCCGCTCTGATGGATGCGGAAGAGCATGGCGCTGACCATGTTGAAGGAAGCTTCATCCTCGGTGGCGTTGGCTAACGGATAGGACCAGATGGCGAGTTGTTCGGGCAGAACCCCGGCGGCTTCTCCGACGGCAATCGATGGATACAGGCGGTAGTCTTCCTGGTCGCTGGAGGACTGCAACTGGAGGTGCGAAAGCATGGCGTACTCCATCCGTCCTCCGCCGCTGCCGCAGTTTTCGATGGTCAGATCCGGATACCGCGCCAGCACTTCGTCGAGCCAACTAAGGAGCGCGCGATTGTGTTCGAGCAGCCCCTGGCCCGGACTGTCCGCCATAAATTCCGTGCCTTCCAGACCATCGACGTTGTAGTCCATCTTGATGTAGCCGACTTTGTAGTCGCCTACCAGTCGATCGACCACGGCGCTGAGATACGAACGCACCTCGGGGTTGCGCAGATCGAGCAGAAAACGTGTGTGATCGATGACCCGCTTGCCGTGACGCTGAAAGAACCAGGCGTCCGGCTTGTCTTTGAGCGGCGAATGAATGCCGATCACCTCCGGCTCCAGCCACAGCCCCGGCACCATCCCTCTGTCGCGAATGCGGTCGAGCACTTGCTGCAGTCCGCCGGTCCAACGGGTCTTCGAGGGCTGCCAGGCTCCGACCGAACCCCACCAGCTTTCGCTCAACTCGGCGTACCAGCCGGCGTCGATGACGAAGTATTCGCAACCGGCGGAAGCGGCCACGTCGATCAGCGGCAGTTCCTTGGCCGTGGTCGGATCGCCCTCCAGGCAATTCATGTAGTCGTTGAAGATGACGGGGAGCTCCCGAGTGTCCTTACGCGGGCGGATACAGGCGGCGCGCCGGTAATGCGTCAGTGCTTCTACGGCTTGCTCAAACCCGCCGCGAACGCACCCCACGGCCGCCGGAACCGTGGTGTAGGATTGGCCCGGTTTGAGGCTCTTCCACGCATGGCCATGGAGTTCGTCAGGACCCCCGATGTAGGCGTAGATCGCTTTGTCGCCGGTATTGGCCATCTCCCAGTTCCACGAGCCGTTGTGCTCGATTTGCCAGAACCAGGTGGCTCCAAGTTCCGTGTTCTCAACGATGCCCATGGGCAGGTAGCGCTGCGTCGACCAGGTGCCGACGCTGTCGAAGGAGGCGGGCGAGATGGTGAAATTGCCGTTGTCGATGAAGCCGGCCTGGGAGGGTTTGACCGTTCTCCACTGCGCCTCCGCCTGCCAGGTGTTGTGCGCGAAATGGATGCGGAGATCCTCTTCAAAGCGCCGCGGAGAAGCCAGATTATGCAGCATGGCAGAGCTCAGGTACTCGATTCCGACGCTCTGCTGCGAGGTATTGGTGACGCGCGTGGAGCGGCGCGCGACGGGCAGGTCGCCGAATGTCTCGTAGATGGACTCGACTTTGAGCCCCAGCGCCGGGTCGGCCTGGAAAATGGTGAAACGTTTGCCGGAAGACGTGGAAACTTCCTTCCTTCCCAGATAAATCAGCCGGGTGCCAGGGCTGCCGCCGGTCAATTTCAGTCCGTGATGGTCGTCGGGATCTTCGCCGGTGCAGGAAAGCGAGGTCTCGAGTCCGGACAAAATGGAGGGGGCGGGAATGTCCTTAGGTGCGGCGACGCCGGCGGGCAAAACCGTGCGGAGCCGGATTTTCCTGTCCAGAAACGCAAACGAAAAGACCAGATCGGAGACCCTCCATTCGAAGGGCTCATACACTGGCGCAGGCAAATCGTCGTCCGGCTGGCTCGCGCCAGAAAGGAGCGGAGCCGTCTCCGAAGCGTAGGCTTGGAGCGTGGAAGTAAGCGTTCCTGCTGCAAGAAGTCCAGTTCCCTGCAAGAAAAATCTGCGATCGATCCGTGTCATGCCTTCTCCGTTCGGGGGTTCTGAGGTTGGGTGAGTCGCGCTGGGAAGCGATCATACAACCGGCCAGACGATTCCACAAAACCGTCCTTCCGCCGTTTGAGAGTAAGGCGCCTTCCGGCTGAGCCGATGCTCCGCTCCAGCTCAGCCGGAGTTCCGCGGCCAGGATTTCCGGTTGGCGCCATTCGATTGACAGGGCTCAACAAGGAACTTTATAGTGGGGCTCCTTTCGAAAGACTTGTTCGAATCCAGGTGAAGGTTTCAGCAAATTTCCGTGAAAACGTTTGCCAGGCGCATCGCTTTTCCGTACCATTTGCACTGCTCAGGAGTTGCTTTCCATGATCAAGCGCCTCGTCTTTCTCGCCCTTCTCGGCTCCCCCTTTTACGCGCTGGCTCAATCCGGCAGCCCTACCCTCGATGGCTACTGGCGCTATACCGTCCCAAATGGCGGTACGAATTTCTTCCTCTTGAAGCAGTCCGGCGAAACCCTGTCCGGGTCCAAACTGGAATGGAAGAATGTCCTCACTGGCACCCTCGTGGGAAATCAATTTCACCTCAGCGCCTCAGGAAAGTTCGGAAACGGCCTTGAATTCACCTTCGACGGCGTGCGCGTCTCTCCGGATACGTTTGAGATCACCGAGATCGGCCCTGGCGTGCGGCCTGGCGAGCATTTTGAGTACAAGGGGGTCCTCGAGCGGGTCAGCCGCGACGTTGTTTTCCCGGAGCGGCTCCCGCTGCCTCCGCTCGTCAGCCAGCCCGATAACGGACTGGTTCGCACCCCTCCGATGGGTTGGAACAGTTGGAACCACTATCACGACCACTTCGACGACGCGACTGTCCGGCAGATGGCGGATGCGATGGTCTCGAGCGGCATGGGCGCGGCCGGCTACACATACGTGATCGTGGATGAGGGATGGTCCAGTTCCCGCGACGCCAACGGCAACATTACCGGCAATGCCCGCTTCCCGGATATGAAGGCGCTGGCGGACTATGTGCACTCCAAGGGGCTCAAAATCGGAATTTACTCCTCGCCCGGCCCGCACGTCTGCGGCGGTTACCAGGGGAGCTACGGCCACGAAGAGCAGGATGCCAGGACCTTCGCCGCATGGGGCTACGATTACCTGAAGTACGACTGGTGCGGCGCCAGCTATGTCTATCAGCGGACCCCGGAAGACCTGGAGGGCGCCTACCAGAAGATGGGCGAAGCGCTGGCCAAGAGCGGTCGGCCGATCGTCTTCAGTCTTTGCGAGTACGGCTGGGGCGACGTCTGGAAATGGGGCGCTAAGTCTGGCGGCAATCTCTGGCGAACCACCGGCGACATCTCCGACAACTGGGCCTCCATGGATCGCATCGGCTTCGCGCAACTGGAGATCACCCAATACCCCGGCCCCGGCCACTGGAACGACCCCGACATGCTTGAAGTTGGCAACGGCGGCATGACGGCAGACGAATATCGCACCCACATGAGCCTCTGGGCGCTGCTGAGAGCTCCACTGATCGCAGGAAACGATGTGCGGACCATGACCGATGAGACCAAATCCATCCTGATGAACGCCGAGGTGATTGCGATCGACCAGGATGCATTGGCGCTTCCCGTCGAGCGCCGCGAGCCGCAGGGCAGCGCGGAGATCCTGGTCCGTCCTCTGGCCGGCGAGGCGGTGGTGGTCGGTCTTTTCAACCGGGGCGCATCGCCGCTGCCAATGGCCTTCCGCTGGGATAGCCTGCATCTCCCTGAGAACCTGGGCGGCCGAAGCCTCGAAGCCCGCGATCTCTGGGCGCATGCCTCCGTGCCGGTCACCGGCGAAAGTTACAAGGCAACGGTTCCCTCACACGGAGTTGTGCTTATCCGCGTAGCAGTCAAAGCTTTCAGCATTTTTTAGAAGATGCGGAACCAGCATCCCGGTCCATGACGGTTTAGGAGACATTAGGATGGTTGCAAGTTCAGCGAATATGAGTCGCCGCAATGCGCGGGGAATCGGATTTCCCCTGGTCGGTAACGTATCTGCGGCTTTGATCGCCATGTCTGTTGCAATGCCGATTCAGGGACAAGCGCCGCAGCTTGCGCCGACTCCGCCGATGGGCTGGAATAGCTGGGATTCGTATGGCACAACCATCAAGGAAGCCGAAGTCAAAGCCAACGCGGACGCCATGGCTTCGGGACTGAAGCAGTACGGGTGGCAATACGTTGTCGTCGATATCCAGTGGTACGAGCCGCATGCTCAAGCGCACGGCTATCGCCCCAACGCCCAACTCGCCATGGACAGCAACGGCCGCCTGGTCCCCGCCGTGAACCGCTTCCCTTCCGCGGCCAATGGACAGGGATTCAAAGCCATCGCCGACTATGTGCACAGCAAGCGGTTGAAGTTCGGTATCCATATCCTGCGCGGCATTCCTCGCCAGGCTGTGGCAGCCAATTCGCCGATCCTGGGTTCGACCGCGCATGCCGCCGACGTGGCCGACAAGACCAGCCTCTGCCGATGGAACACCGACATGTACGGCGTGGATATGAGCAAGCCCGGCGCGCAGGCTTACTATGACTCGATCGTTGCGCAATATGCCGCATGGGGCGTGGATTTCATCAAGGCCGACGATATGTCCCGCCCCTACCACACAGCGGAAATCGAAGGTCTTCACAAGGCAATTCTGAAGTCCGGACGGCCGATTGTGCTCAGCCTCTCTCCAGGTCCAGCGCCTATCGCCGAAGTCGCAAGTCTGCGCAACAACGCGCAGATGTGGCGCATCGAAGACGACCTTTGGGATAACTGGAAGTCGCTTCGCGCCATGTACGATCGCGCCGAATCCTGGGTGCCTCTGGTAGTTCCCGGACACTGGCCGGACGCCGATATACTACCCCTCGGCCACATTGGCATTCGCGCGGAACGCGGCGACGATCGGCTTTCGCAATTGACCCATGATGAGCAGATCACCATGATGACCCTGTGGAGCATTTTTCGTTCGCCGCTCATGATGGGCGGAGACCTGCCCACCCTCGATCCGTTCACCCGCTCGCTCTTGTCGAATGCCGATGTCCTCGCCGTCAACCAGCACAGTACCGGCAACAAGATCGCCTACAAGGACGGCGACATTCGCGCCTGGACGGCGATGGCGCAGCACGGCGGCGAATATGTCGCCGTGTTCAATCTCTCTGACGCGGCATCGCGCGTGCATCTCACCTGGAGCCAACTCGGCGTCACCGCCGCGCCTGCCCATTCGAGGGAGCTCTGGACGCATCATGTTGAATCCACGCCCGCGGCTCTGGATGTAACGCTCGCTCCGCACGCCTCAGCTCTCTACGAGCTAGGCTCGAAGTAGCCGCCTCGTTAATAGCCAACACGTCGGTGAACTCGACGCCGTTGCGAGCCGGAAGAGTACCATGATTGAGACTTATGGCCATACGTTCATCGCGTCTTCTGCTCCTGTTTTTTCTCACGGCTCCGTGGGCAATCGCCCAGACCGCACCGCATGCCTCGGGAGACTCCGGAGGCATTGCGTCGGGTACAGCCTCGCAGCCCGTCTATGACTCGTCGCACAGGCCCATCACCGCGGGCGGGCAGGTGAAGACGGGCCCAGTCGTCTTCATGAACATTGCCAAGAAGGCCGGCCTCGCCAGCTGGCGTCATACCGCCGGAAGTCCCGAGAAGAACTTCATCCTGGACGCCAAAGGAGCCGGCGTTGCGCTGCTCGACTACGATAACGACGGCTGGCTGGACATTTACCTGGTGAACGGCTCAAACGAAGCAGCCATGCAGGGCAAAGCCCCCGCGCCGCATGCCGCTCTGTTCCATAACAACCATGATGGCACCTTCACCGACGTAGCCTCCAAGGCTGGCGTGACCAACGATCGCTGGGGCTATGGCGCCGTCGTGGCTGACTTCGACAACGATGGCTGGCCCGATATTTATGTGACCAACTACGGCAAGAATCGGCTCTATCGCAATAACCACGACGGCACATTCACAGACGTTGCCGAGAAGGCTGGCGTCACTCTGGGCGGCTGGTCCACAGGAGCCACCTTTGGCGACTACGACGGCGATGGGCGCCTCGATCTCTTTGTCGCAGGCTATCTGCAGTACGACATGCAACGGCCTCCGATAGCCGGCACGGCCAGTGCGGGAGGCAGTGGCTGCCGCTTTCGCAATGCGCCGGTGATGTGCGGCCCGCGCGGCCTGCGCGGCGAACTCGACCATCTCTTCCATAACAATGGAGACGGCACTTTCACCGATGTGAGCGAGAAAGCCGGCGTAGGCGATCCGGATCGTTATTACGGGCTGGGGGCACTCTTTGCCGACGTCAATCACGATGGCAAAGTCGACCTGATGGTGGCCAACGATTCCACTCCAAACTATCTCTATATCAACAAGGGAAACGGCACGTTTGACGATAGAAGTTATCCCAGTGGCTATGCTCTGGACGGCGAGGGCCGCGAGAAAGCGAATATGGGCATTGCCGCAGGCGACTACGAAAACAACGGACACCTGGCTCTCGTGAATACCGCTTTCTCGGACGACAACGACGTCCTATACCGCAACGACGGCGCCGGCACCTTTACCGACGTGAGTTATGCAGCCGGGATTGGCACCGCGACCATCCCCTTCGTCGGCTTCGGCGATGGATTTCTCGACTACGACAACGATGGCTGGCTCGACCTGCTCATAGCCAACGGCCACGTCTATCCCAGCGTCGATCGCCATCCGGAGTGGGGCACAACCTATGCGCAGCGTCCTCTCTTATTCCGTAACCTCAAGAACGGTAAATTCGATTTGGTTCCGGCAGTGGAAGGCACCGGTCTGGCGGAAGTGAGCGTAGGCCGCGGAGCAGCTTTTGGCGATCTCTTCAACAACGGCAAGATCGACGTGGTCATCAACAACGCCGATCAGCCCCCGACCCTGCTTCGCAACGTCAATCCAGATCGCCATCACTGGGTGGAATTGAAGCTCATTGGAGGTGCGGGAAGTCCACGCGACGCAGTAGGAGCCTGCGTCTATCTCATCGGGGCCGATGGCCGGCAACGCCGCGACGTGCTGAGTGGAGGCAGTTATCTGTCTTCCAATGACCCACGCATGCACTTCGGACTCGCGGACGCAAGCGCTCTGCCCAGCGTCGAGATCCATTGGCCCGGCGGCCAGCAGGAGACCTTGAAACTCCCTGCAATCGACCGTATTTTCACGGTCAGCGAGGGCAAGGGCATCACGGCCACAACATGCTCAAGCGGCGAGTGCCCGCCTTCCGCAGCCAAGCAGCCGTGAGGCAGCAAGCCTCACACTTTCCCAACTACGCTAGAAGCTGTGGGTGCCCCTTGGAGGAGATCAGGCCGCGTATTCGAAGAGGCTCAACCGGAGAACCCAGTGCAAGGGAACCGAGATGTTTGAGATTCAGGAGAGATTGGTGGACCCGGTGGGAATCGAACCCACAACCTGTCGATTAAGAGTCGAATGCTCTGCCAGTTGAGCTACAGGTCCATTGAGAACTTAGGAATACGCCTTGGAGAAGGCGGGCTCAGGCAGCCACAAAACCACCGATCCAAGAAGGATTCTACCATAATCCGGCATTGCGGCCA